>Ga0210057_1004449_pt1 | contig 18626 bp, 16 predicted proteins | sample CryGeyCG2114_010_2_FD_183968 | JGI IMG/M metagenome (GOLD analysis project Ga0210057, IMG submission 183968) | Groundwater microbial communities from aquifer - Crystal Geyser CG10_big_fil_rev_8/21/14_0.10 (SPAdes) (version 2) | ecosystem: Environmental > Aquatic > Deep subsurface > Groundwater ...
CTGTGACGGAGCTTGCTGAAAAAGTAATAAAATCCACAAATTCAAAATCAAAAATAGTCAAAAAAAAGCTTCCGCAGGATGACCCCAAGCAGAGAAAGCCCGATATTTCACTTGCAAAAAAATATCTGAAATGGGAGCCTAAAGTGAAATTGGATGAAGGTTTGAAGAAAACTATAAAATATTTCGAATCTTTATAACTCACTTTATCACTTTTCCCACCATTGATTTTAATAAAATACATCGGGAATTGTAAAATGAAAAAAATAAAAGTTTTGATGGTAACCTCCTCTTATCCTATTAAAGGTTCAAATCTCGGAGCATTTATTCAAAATATTGTGAAAGATCTTACTTCTCTGGGTGTTGAAGTGGGAGTAATGGTATTTTCTACATCTAAACAATATCACGAATATAAGCAGAATGGTGCAACAATCTATGAATATCCTTATGTTTCAATACTACCACCACTACTTCATAAAAATAAGGGAATTATTCCTTCTGTGCGTTCAAACTGGCTGGCAAAATTCGAATTAATTTCTTATTATTTCAAAACAAGAAAATATATCAAAAAATTATCAAAAAATTATGATATTGTTCATGCACATTGGTTTATCCCTTCTGGTTTCATAGCGTGTAATCTCAAACATACTATCAAAAAACCATTAATAACTACTGCATGGGGTGCAGAATTTCATCTGCCAAATAATCCATTGGTAAGAAAAATCTTGGGATACACAAATAAACAAAACGATAAAATTATTGCAGTAAGCAATTACATGGTTAAAAAAGCGGAGGAATATGGGTTGAATACACAATATATGGAGGTAATCCCCAATTCAATAAATTTAAAGCAATTCACTGTAAAAAGACATAGGCACAAATCAGATAAAATTATAATTGGTACTATAAGGCGCTTAGTTCCTGAAAAAAGAATCAATGATCTTATAGATTCAGTATCATTGTTGCCTGAAAACATAAAGCAAAAAATTGAATTATGGATTGTTGGAGATGGACCGGAAAAAAATAATCTAATAAAACTTGTAGAATTAAAACATATTACAAATATAACTAAATTTTTTGGGATGATTGATCATTCTAAAGTGCCAAATATACTCAGTAAAATCGATATTTATGTAAATCCAAGTATCCAGGAAGGAATGGCAACAGCAAATATAGAAGCAATGAGGGCAGGTTGTGCAGTAATAGCTACGAGAGGTTATGGGAATGATGAAGTTATAGACAATAACAAAAACGGTATTCTATTTAATGGAAAAAATATAAATGAATTATCAAAAAAATTGAAATTATTAATTAACGATACACAGCTTTTGAAAAAATTTGGAACAAATGCAAAAACAAAAATTAAGGATAATTTTTCATCTTTACGTATAGCTAAATTATACTTAAAACAATATGGACTTTTACTAGAAAAATAAATCATGTTTTCTCAGTCAATTCTCATTGAAAACAAAGCTATCGCACAGCTTGCATAATTAACAAACAGGACAATCAGTGAGATTCCAAGGGCAGCTGCAGAAGCAATTCCCACAAGTCCAAGCATGTAAACTATTCCTGCTTCTCTTATTCCAAGCCCTGATATTGTTATCGGCACCAAGCTTATCAGTATTGCAGCAGCATTTATCATTGCAACATCCATAAAATTAAGCTGTATTCCAAATCCAAGAGCAATAAGATAAAATATCAATGATACAATTGCAAATTTTACAAGCGTAAAAAATATATTTACAAGTATGAGCTCGGGATGCTTTATAACATAATCCTTTGAAAGTCTGAAAAATCCTGCAAACTTTTCATCATGTTTTCTTAACACAAATTTTCTTATAAGCATTCTTACCTTTTCTGAATAAATCAACCATACAAGAATAGCTATTGCAATAACGAGGAATGCAGCCATTCTCCATGCGCTATAAACATTAAAATATTTTGCAACGCCTATTAGTGCAAATACTGAAATAACAAGAACAGTTATTATCTTGTCAAGAATTGATATTGCAAGTCCTTCGCCATAACTGGCTTTTTCTTTCTTAAGATAAGCAATTATGGAAAATTCTCCTATTTTTCCGGGAACAAGCAGGCCATAAGCCCAGCTCAATGTTGTATATCTCGTTATTCTTGAAAGTTTCACATCTTTATTTATTGGCCTGAGAAGAATCTTTATGTTTAAGCCTCCTGCAAAAAAATTTATCACCATGAGCGGTGCAATGTACAAAAAGAAAACAGGATTAAATTTTGAAAGCTGCTCTGCAAAATTCTGAAATCCAACCTTCCAGAAAAGAACTGCAAGAAAAATCAGTCCGAGCAGGATTCTTGCTACAAGATACACTTGTTTCTTTTTCATTTTCTGTTCATGTCTGCAAGGAATCCAAACAGCCATATCTGGAGTCCAATGCTTATCAAAAGAACACTCAGCATTACCTTTGGCAGGCCTCCGACATTTCCTTCAGTAAAATAATTATAAACAGAAATTCCACCGAATACAAGCCCTGCAAGGAAAAATACTGCGCCAGTATACCCAAAAAATTTCAATGGCTCATAATCCCTGTAAATTCTCAGCAGATTTATCCATGCCCTGAATGCATATTCAAAAGGATTTGACATAAGTCTGCTTTTTCCGTCTGCTCTTTTTGCGAAATATGCAGGAACTTCCTTTACTCTGAATTTCTGTTTTACAGCCCTTATTATCTGCTCCTGTGTATAAGTGTGATTTGATATTATGTTAATCTCTTTTGCAGCTTCTTTTGTGAATGCCCTGAAGCCTGTCTGGCCGTCAGTTATTTTTACTTTTGTTATTTTGGAAATAACTCTTGAAAATGCTTTATTTCCTATTCTTTTCATCAAAGGCATTTGCTCAATGTGTCCCATAAATCTGCTTCCAAGCACGAGTTCGTAGCCATTATTTACTTCTTTAACGAGTTCGGGTATGTCTTCTGCAAGATACTGGCCGTCTGCATCAGTATGAACAATTATATCAGCATTCATCTCAATGCATTTTTTCATCTCTGTCCTAAAAGTTTCAGCCAGGCCATAGTTTATCGGATGAGAATAAACAATAGCCCCTGCTTTTTTCGCTTCTTTTACAGTGCTATCAGATGAGCCATCATCAATAACAAGAATCTTGTAATTGTAAGAATTTGTATTCATAACTTTCTTTATCTTTGAAATGACTTTCCCAATGCTTTTCTCCTCATTGTAAGCTGGAATAGTCACGATTATTTTTGGTTTTTTCAAAGTGCTTTTCATATACCTATAAAAAAGGCAAGCTATTTAAATATATTTCCTAAATATCAATAGGGGTGCGATAATATAATGAATTTGCTAACAATCTTGCTTTTTTTCGTATACAGCTGGGGATTTGGCCATTCAATAACTCGATTTTTCAAGCAGTGTGAAAATGCTCTCGAAAGGCATATTATGAATATTGGCATCGGCCTTGCATCAATTCCTTTTTTCGGTGTTTTAATCAACATTATTGGAATTCCACTGGATTGGCGCATTATTCTAGTCTTAAGTTTAATCCTTCCTTTGTATGATTTGTTCACAGGAAAATTTTCCTTCCAAAAAAAACTCAAGTTTAAGAAATCAGACCTTTTTATAGTATTTGCATTAATTATTTTTCTTGCATCACTTTACATTTACGCTTCAGGAGCATTCAAATATCCATGGCTGGAAGATGATGATTCATGGAACCATGCTCCTGGAATAAAATATGTTTCCATTGAAAAAAATGTATTCCCCCAAAATGAAGTTTTCATGTATCTTTCTCCTTACCCACCAGGATATGATATGCTTTTTGGTATTCTTCATCAAACTTCTTCATCACTTTACTGGACTCTGAAATTCTTCAACGCACTTATAGTCTCATTGAGTATACTCTTCTTTTACTTCTTTGCAAAGAAATTCCTTGACAGCAGGGAGAAAGCTCTTTTCGCAACATTTATACTTGCATCCCTGCCGAGTTTCCTAAGTCACTTTATTTGGGCACATTCATTGGTTATCCTTCAGTTTATTGTTTCATTATACTGCCTTGAAATGCTGCTGGCAGAGGATAAAAAATGGATGTATGCAACAATGCTTGTAATTGCAGGAGCATGCCTTACCCAGCCAACTCAGCCCATAAAATTCGCATTCATGTATGCAATTTACTTTGTTGTAAAATGGATATCATCAAAGAAGTTCAATCTTAATCTTGCACTTTCAATTATCGGGGGATATTTCCTCTCAATAATCTGGTATTTCAATCATTGGAAAGGTGTTTTTCTCCAGAGCTCAGGAGGCTCAGCACTTTCACAGGTTTCAAATGCAGGATTCTTCTCAAAAATATTTACACTTTTTCAAAAGGCATTTCCACCAAATAGTGGCTCTGCAACAAGACCTTACACATTCAATGATATTGTCTTTGCGCAAGCGCAGAACATGATTAACAATCCAATTGGTATTGGGGTTGTAATAAGCATCCTGCTTGTTGTAGGCGCTTTATTCGTTGCTTTCAGATACAAAAAGCTTCTTGACAAGAATAACAATTACCTTCTGATTATTTTGTTATGGTCATTATTTGCATTTCTCGGTTTTAATACAATGACCTTTAACATTCCTTTCGGATTATATTCATTCAGGTTCTGGATGCTTTTTGCAATACCTGCATCCCTTCTTGCAGCAGAGGGAACATGGTGGCTTATGGTAAATTCAAAGAAATTTCATGTTCCTAAAATTGCATTGCTTACTGTAATAATAATTGGGGTTCTCTTTACATCATCTTATCAGAAATATGCAGTAAATACAGCAACATGGCCTTTTGGCATAGGCTGGACTTCACAGGATGAGCTTCAGGGCTATTATTGGCTTCAGCAGAATCTTCCAATAGATACTAAAGTATTTGCCTTTACAGAAAATAGATTTGTAATTGGCTACGACATGTACAGCTGTGTCTGGTGCAATGAGGTCATTGATTATGAAAAAGTAGCTTTCAATGATTCACTTTTAAATCTTCATTCATGGTTGAAAAATAACGGCTATCAATACATTATAATCGGCGGCAGGGATGTAAATAAATTCGGTTTGAATGAAACAAATAGTAAGTTGCAGGCAATTGCTTCATCAACACAATACTTCAAAGCAATCTACACTACAAAAGCAGCATTTGTGTTTCAGGTTGAATAAATAGTATTTCTTTCAATTAACTCATGATTTAATATTTTTTTCAATATAAAATCCATATCGTAGAATTACTTTCTTTTATTGTCTTTTTCCCTTTCATAAGCAAAGATACTTGACCTATGCAATGACTCAAATGTTCCTGCATCACTCCAAAATCCTTTAAGAATTTCAAATTTCATTTTTCCTTTCTTTACATAATAATCATTAACTTCAGTTATTTCAAGTTCTCCTCTTCCAGAAGGCTTGAGGGTTTTTATAATATCGAACACTTTGTTGTCATAAAGATAAAGTCCTGTTATTGCATAATTCGATTTTGGATTTTTCGGCTTTTCTTCAAGAGAAACAATTTTATTGCCTTTCATTTCTGCAACTCCAAATCTCTGCGGGTCTTGAACTTCTTTCAGGAATATTTTTGCTCCTGATTCAAATTCTGAAAAGTCAAATTTTTGCTCGTAAATATTATCCCCCAAAATCATTGCAATATTCCCCCCTTCTGCAAAATCCTCTGCAAGTGCCAATGCCTGTGCAATTCCTCCAGCTTCTTCTTGCAATGTGTAACTGAGTTTCACTCCAAACTCCTTTCCTGAGCCAAGCAAGTTCAGAAAATGCCCAGCATGTCCTGGTCCTGAAATAATAAGTATTTCATTTATCCCTGCATCAATTAAGGTTTGCAATGGATAATAAATCATTGGTTTATTAAAAACTGGAAGAAGATGTTTGTTGGTTACCTTTGTAAGTGGCATCATTCTTGAGCCAGTTCCTCCTGCGCATATTACTCCTTTCATTTTTATCATCATCTTGTTCTATTGTTAATTTTTAATAAAGATCTTATAATAATCTATTGTTTTTTGTATTCCTTCGTCAAGGCTTGTTTCAGGTTTCCATCCAAGATTTTTTAGCTCAGAATTGTCACATACAAAATCCTTTATTCCAACTCTTTTGTGGAAATCCGGAGACTCTATCATTTTTAGCTTTGCATTTGTTTTCTTTACAACGATGTTCATAAGCTCTATGAATTTTACATATTCCCCTCTCCCTACATAATAAGTTTTGTCTTTGTTTCCTTTATCAGCTATTACCATGCATGCATTTGCAACATCTGTTACATAAATATAATCTCTGTAAAAATTTCCATTGTCATAAACAGGTACTTCTTCTCCTTTCAATGCCTTTGTAATAAGCCAGTTGAATCCTGCTTTCTTGTAGTCTCTTGTCTGTTCTCTGGGCCCAAAAACATTGGTAAATCTAGCTATTACAATATTCATGTCAAATATCCTATTGTAAATTCTGCAGAAATTTTCTCCTGCAAGTCTTGTTGCACCATATAGACCAAGTGGATGTGTTGGTGTTTTTTCACTTACTGGCAGTTTTTCTGGTTGACCATTAACAAAAAAAGTGCTGGCAAAAAATATCCTTGCATTTTTGTTGTGTTTTCTACATGCTTCAAGAAGTGCAATTGTGTTTGTACAGTTCATTCCTATATCCCTGTAAGGGTCTCCTTCAATGATGGAATAATTATCTGTGCTGCCTGCAAGATCGAATATCCAATCAAATCCTGAGACTTCCTTGTCTATACTCTTAAGGTCTCCATAAACCAGCTTTACCTTATTTTTTATTTCAGAGATGTTTTCCAGTTTTTTTTCTGACCTTGAAAATATTGTAACTTCATGTCCTAGTTCCAGGCATTTTTCAGCGAGATGGCACCCTATGAATCCCAAGCCACCTATTATCATTATTTTTTTCATTTTTAACAGACCTTTTGTTTATTTTTTATTTTTTTCCACCAATCTCTGTTATTTTTGTACCACCCTATTGTCATTTTTATTCCGTTATCAAAACTTATTTTTGGCTTCCATCCTAATTCTTCAGTTATTTTTGAAAAGTCAATAGCATATCTGAAATCATGGCCTTTTCTGTCAGTTACATATTCAATCATTTCTTCGCCAAATCTCATTTTTTCAAGAATCAGTTTTGAAAGTTCAATATTTTTTATTTCAGTATTTCCGCCGACACAGTAAGTCTCCCCTATCTTTCCTTTTCTCAAAATAAGGTCTACTGCTTCGCAATGGTCTTCAACATGAATCCAGTCCCTTATATTTTTTCCTTCTCCATAAACAGGAACTTTCTTCCCTTCAATCAGATTTGTAATGAAAAGCGGAATAATCTTTTCCGGAAACTGGTAAGGTCCATAATTATTGGAACAGTTAGATATTGTAATGGGCAGTCTGTGGGTGTCATAATATGCCCTTACAAGGTGGTCAGCGCCGGCTTTGCTTGCAGAATAAGGGCTTCTCGGACTGTATTTTGTATTTTCATCAAATTTTCCTTCATCTCCTAATTCCCCAAACACTTCATCAGTTGAAATGTGGTGAAATCTTTTCATGCCATTTCTGTATGCAGCATCAAGCAGAACCTGTGTTCCTAGCACATTTGTCCTTACAAAAACATCAGAATTCTCTATTGACCTATCAACATGGCTTTCAGCGGCAAAATGAACAATTGCATCACATTCCTTAACAAGCGCGTTCACAATCTTTTTGTCGCATATGTCTCCCTTGACAAATTTATAATTACTGTTATTTTCAACGCTTTTCAGATTTTCAAGATTTCCAGCATATGTCAGGCTATCAAGGTTTATTATCTCATCCCCAGGATGTTTTTTCATCATATACAAAATAAAATTTGAACCTATAAATCCTGCCCCACCTGTAACAAGTATCTTCATATTGCATCCCCCTGCAAACATAAAAACAAAATTTATTTAAATACCTTGCCATGACTAGAGTACGTTGGGGTGCTAATATCGAAAAAAGAAAAGAAATAATCCCTTTTGCAAAGCCTATTTTTGACGATAAAGAGATAAATTCAGTTCTTAATTGTCTGAAAAATGGGTGGCTTGGCGAAGGCAAACTCACAGAAACATTTGAAAAAAAACTCGCTGATTATATTGGTACAAAGCATGCTACAGTTTTAAATTCAGGCTCTTCAGCAAATCTTCTCGCAGTAAGAGCATTAAACCTTCCTGAAGGTAGCAAAGTTCTTACTTGTGTTGCAGGATTTCCTTCAACATTGAACCCAATTTGGCATTCTCATCTTGATGCAGTAGGCGTCGATCTTGATTTGAAAACACTCAACATTGACCTCGACCTTGTTGAGGAAGCAATAAAAAAAACACAGCCAAAAGCAATAATTTTTGCACATACTTTGGGAAATCCAGTTGATATGAACCGAATGATGGGACTTGCAAATAAGCACGATATGCAAGTTATAGAAGACAATTGTGATGCTCTTGGTAGCGAAATCTTTGGGAAAAAAACAGGTTCATTTGGCAATTTCTCAACATGTTCGTTTTACGCAAGTCACCATATAACTCTTGCAGGTGGCGGCGGAGCAATATTTAGCAATACTGATGAAAGTGCACTTATGATAAAAAGCATGAAAGAGTGGGGTAAAGAACAGGTCACAACAGGATTCGAAAAAGACCACGGAGTTTTTTTTGATTCAGAATCAAATGGTGTGCCTTATGATCATAGATATTCTTATCCTTACATGGGCTACAACTTCAAGATTCCTGAAATAATGTCTGCCTTTGGTATGGTGCAGATGGACAGACTTGATTTTATCCACAAAAAGAGAAGGGAAAACTTTACATATCTCTACAAAAGAATGCAGGAATTTTCAGATTTTTTTAATTATGTTGAATGGCACAAAGAGGCAAATCCTTCATGGTTCAATTTTCCTGTAACTTTAAAAGATAATTTACCATTTACAAGAAAAGATTTAGTTGAACACATAGAGAAAATGAACATAAGAACAAGGCTTTTCTTTGCAGGCAATATAATGAGGCACAAAGGATTCAGTGGTATGAAGATGCAGCTCATTGGTGATATGAAAACAGCAGATAAAGTGCATAAAGACTCATTCTTACTAGGGATTCATCCATCACTAGATAAAGAAATGATTGATTATACAGCGGATGCAATTTCTGACTTTCTGAAGTCTTATAAAAAATGAAATTATGATGCAATAATAATTTTCTTAAATTTTTAAAAATATACACTCGATTTTCAAATGTTGTATTCGTGTACATTCTGAACATTAATTTTGCTCACAACAAATTTTGTTATGAACCTTCTAAGGGTTTTTCTATCATCATTCACCACTTTGTTTTCATTAATTACTCCATTTTCAACTATACCATAACTTTGAAGTTTTTCAGTCAATAACATCCCTTGTTCAGGCATTAAAAGTCCTTTCAGATACTGTGTTTTGTATGCATAAATATCTCTCGACAGAGCAAATTTACTGTCTGGCCTGTAATCTCTTTGGTATGTTATATTTCCATAAAGTGAAATAATCAAAAAAAGGAAGATGACTGCAATGCTGACTCCCGTCATGACTTTATCTTGGAATTTCTTTTTTTGTTTTGCTTCCTTAAATCTTGTTATTATGTTTATAGAAACCAGAAAAACAAGTGCTGAAAATCCCACTCCTGCATAATACAGGAGTCTTGCTCCCAATGAAGCATAAGTAGGAAGCAGGCAGATTATTGTCCATCCAAGAAAAAAATAAATTTTCATTTTCTCACTTTTTTGGGTGTTTTTTGAAAATATCAATTTTATTAGGTTAAACACTAAAACAGCAACAAACAGCAAATCTACCGCATAAAACCAAAATGGAACTTCAATTTCAGCAAATGGAATTATCATAAAAAATGAGTTTGCCATAAATGTTGCTATTTTTATGAATATATCCTGCAAAAAATTAGTTCCATAAGTAAAGCTGCTCAGTCCGAGTCCTTTCAGTGCAAATGACCTGTAAATAAAGTAAACTACAAAAATTATCCAATATCCTGCAGTGTTTTTCCACTTATCCCTCTTTTTTCCGAAATAAACAAGCGTATACAATGTTATAATCAATGGCAGTGTGGCAGTAAGCTCCTTTACAAGAAGCCCAATCAGGAAAGATAAATAGCTAAATGTTAGTACAGCTATTCTTTTGGCACTATCATTATTTCTAAAGTCATTGTAAATCAAAAACAGAAGAAAAGAAAGTCCGAAAAAGAAGAACGAAAGAGGTGTTCCTATGTCGGATATGAACGATACAGGCATTGCTACATAAGGTATTATGCTAAATATTGATGTAGCAATAGCTGCGTTTTTTTTTATCTTTGTCAAAATATAATACATAATAAAAAATATAGTGACTATATTTGCAATATGGGTTATTATATTTGCAGCGTGGTATGCAAATGCATCTGCTCCCCAAAGTTTGTAGGTAAAATAATTATATACAATAAAGAAAGGTCTAAAATAATTGGGAGTCAAGCTGTTGCCTGACCACGAGCCCTTAAAACTTGAAGTTAACTCCTTATAGCTATACTCCCTTATAAGGTGCCAGTCATCAAATACGAATCCATATGAAAAAACATGAAAATAAAGTATTATATTAATAATCAAAACAGGGATAAGAAAAATAAGTATTCTTCGGTTTTTCATTTTCGGTTTTACTGCCACCACTATACACCCTGAATAAAATCCTTAGTTTAAATATGTTGCCTATTGTAATATTACTTACTCAATCTCTAAAAATTGTTTTTATCCTGAACTTTATAACATAAGTTATCATAACTATCCCCAGATAAAGTGCTTTCCAGAAGTCTCCTGTTACCGAAGATTCTCCAACTCTTTCTTTGTAATTTATGGGTATTTCAACATAGCTTATCCTATTTGTAAATGTCAGCAGCATCATCTCCAAACCAAAATGGGAGCCACCCACAAGAAATTTTTTCTGTATTTTTTTCAGGGCGTTCTTCTTTATCAGTCTCATTGTGCATCCGACATCGCTGAGATAGGTTGTATTAAAAAAAATTTCACACATTTTTGCAACAAAAAAATTTCCCCATTTCAGGAAATGTCCCATGTTTGCATCTTTCAGTATCATGCTTTTGTTGGTTCTTGAACAGAACACAGCAGAGCAGTCATCTGAATACGCAAGTAGCTTAAGCACATCCTGTGCTAGAAATGTTCCATCGGGTTCAGATACTATTATAAGGTCTCCTTTTGCTTCTTCAAGTCCTCTCCTCATAGAATAACCATACCCTTGCTTTTTTTCAAAGACCTGAACGGCTTTGGTTTTTGCAACTTCTTCCTTTGTTCCTTTTGCTGCATTGTTGTTAACAACAATTATTTCATCAACAAGTCCAGTATCAAAGAAATCTTCTATACATTTTCTTATGGATTTTTTTTCGTTGTAGGTAGGAAATACCACCGATACTTTCTTATTTTTCCACAAATTGTTCACCAAGTATAAAGATAACAAATATTCATGCTATCTCTTATATATCTTGACAATATAGACAGGAAAGTTCTTTAAAAGCCTTTCTCAATTTGAAGTCAATGAAAATATTAATATACTTATTAAGTTTAATTAATTATTATATGCAAAAGACAATCCCTACAGAAGAATTAAAGAAATCCATGGACAAATATTATAATAAATCAGGTGGCTATCTAAATCATTTAAATAAAAAAAGAGGCACTTATTTTAGTTATTACTCATTTTTTTTGAAGAGATACTTGACAAATCTGAAAAAAGGTTCAAGAGTTCTTGAAATTGGAGCAGGGGATGGCTATGCTACTTACTTATTATCGAAGGAATTCCCTGATCTAAACTTCACCGGAACTGATGTTTCTGCCAAATTCATTTCCTACGCCAAAAAAAAATTTAAAAGAAGAAACCTTCATTATTCCATTGAAGATTCGCTTAATATGTCATTTCAAAGTAAATCTTTTGATGCTGTAATCTCAACTGATGTCGTAGAACATATACCGAATGTCCCTAAATGGCTTGATGAATCCAAAAGGGTGTTAAAAAAAGGAGGTTTGTTGATTATAGTTACAGGCAATCATTTTTCACCAATACAGCCGTTTCTTGACATAATAAGATTCAAAAAAAGGTCACCTTTTGCAGTTACCTATTTAAGCCAATTTAGGTTGCTATTTTATAATATTTTTATGAGTTTCATAAAACTAATTAATCCTTCTTTTATCTATGTTAATCCTGATTTAAGTTCAAGAGCAGATGGTGGTGGGGATTTTGATGCAGTTTATTTGGCAAACCAAATGGATATTTCCATATACTTAAGAAAAAAAGGCATGAAAATTATTAACATCTCCTTTAAAGGTCCAGATTTGTTCTCAAAACTCTGTGGTTATTTATTACCTCTTTTTTCAGGAATGGGAATTGTTGCCAAGAAAATATCTTAATCATCTCCTTATTTCCTTAAATTTGTAGTTAGTTTGCTTTTCTTTTAAATATCTTTAAGAAGTGAAAATAAAAAAGCTCTTTTTCCTCTTTTACAAATGTGTTAGTCACAAAAAGTCCTGCAAGATATACTGCTGCTCCTAAAATTACTGTAAATATTTTTGATACTATGTTTCCGGGATGTATAAACATAATCGATAATGCCATCACTATAGTGCTTATTATTATCCCTCCTATCTTCAAATAGTTATAATCAAACTGAATATGTTTTCTTGTATATAAATAAAGCATCAGAACTATAGCAGTGTATGTTATGCTAGTTGCTATTCCTGCCCCTGTTGTATAATATTTCGGTATCAGCAAGAAATTCAATGCTAAATTCAGTACCATCCCTATAAAATAAGCAATGGCAATACTTTTGGTCCTGTGTTCAAGCTGTAGTCTTCTCATAAATGTCACAATAAAGCACTGTGCAAGTGGGAACATTATCAAAAATGGTATAATCCCAATAGCGGAAATGTATTTGTCTCCTGATATCATTGTTATTATTTCAGTGCTTAATATGTAAAACCCAACTAATGCAGGTATTGTGATAATTAAAGAATATTTAAGCATCCCATTTAATAGGAAGTTGCTCTTTGATTTTTTGTTTTGATTGTGGGCTTCTGCCACAAAAGGAAAAAATATTACATCCAGTGTGGCAATAACGAAAACAAAAATGATGTTAAGTATCGTGTAAATGTAAGCGTATTCTGCAACAATGATACTGGAATGAAAAAATCCGAGAAGATATCTGTCAGCTGCACCTATCACCCCATTTGAGATTACAAGTGTTGTTAAAGGAAGGCCAAAAATAAGAACCTGCTTTATGTAATCCCAGTCAAAAGGTCCAAAAAATTTTATTTCTTTTAGTTTAAAAAATACTATTATCCCAGTAAAAATCAAAAGTGATGCTATAAATTTTGTAATAAAAATCACTGTAACATTTATGTAAAAAAATGCTATTAACATCAGCGGAAATGCCCAAAATGTCATAATCAAAAACTCTATAAATTTTGCAATTCCTGTTTTCTTGTAAATCACCATATAATTGCTCAATAAGTTTCCCAGTATTATAATGTCCGAACTCATTATTATCAGGATTGTCAGGTAAAACAAATCACTGTAGCCATAAAATTTCAGGATAAAATATCCTGCAGGTATCATAATAATATTTGATGCAATAACCACTAAGAGAACAAATGTGAAAATTTTACTGAAGCTTTCCCTTATGATCCTATCACTCTTTCCCGTAAGGCTTTTAACACTAAATGCCAACACCCCTAAATCCAAAAAACTGACTATAAAAAGAAGAGTAACACTCAATATTGAATAAATTCCAAACTCACTCTGGCTTAAAAGTCGAGTTAGTGTTATAAACAGAAAAAACGTAAGTGCAAAATCTGCAAATTTTACAAGATATACAAGTCCTGTTTGTTTTATTATGTCTTTGTACTGTTCCATATGTTTAGAATTATATCTCGTGTTATTAATATACTTTCTTATTTTTTATTTCAACTTGGTCCACTTGTTTATGGGAGGTTTAGTTTTTCTTACCCAAGATTATGTCGACTATTTTTTCACCCGTTTTTCCGTCTCCAAACGGATTTTTCCAGCTTTTTTTTCTTCCAAGCATAGTTTTTACAGAAATAAGTATTTTCTTAGGATTTGTTCCTGCTAATATGTTTGCCTTTACATCAAGTGTTTCGGGTCTCTCTGTATTTTCTCTTATTGTAACGCATGGCACTTTCATTATGCAGCACTCTTCCTGTATTCCACCAGAATCCGTAATTACCAATTTGGAATTTTTAATCATCTGCAGAAACTGAAGGTATCCGACAGGCTTAATTTTTATGACACCTTTGGGAAGCTTAAGGTTCATTTTCTTAATCATTTTTTCACTTCTCGGATGCATTGGATATGCTATCGGGATTTTAAGATCAGCATTTACCATTTCAATTGCTTTGAGAATATTTTTCAGTTTTTTCAGGCTGGTTATGTTTTCCTGTCTGTGAGCAGTCAATAAGATATATCCTTTTTTTAACAAGCCATACTGCTTTTTAAGATCTTCCCCTTTCCTTTTCTTTATTTTGCTGTTTCTTATAACGGCATCCACTATTGTATTTCCTGTTATGTGGATTTTACGGTTTTCAATTCCTTCTTTCATCAAAATCTTTTTCTGTTTTTGTGTAGGGCAGAACAGGTAATCTGATACATGGTCCGCAAGAACCCTGTTAATCTCTTCAGGCATTGTTCTGTCATAGCTTCTAAGTCCTGCTTCGATATGCCCTACTTTTATGTTTAGCTTCGAAGCTGCAAGCGCTCCCGCCAACACAGAATTAGTATCTCCTTGGAGAAGCACAACCTCTGGTTTTTCTTTAAGAAGTATCTGTTCTATTTTATCAAGCAGAATGCCTGTTTGTGTTCCATGTGATATTATTGATTTTTTCTTTTTTAGTCTCTGTCCTACATTAATATTATATTTTGGCAGAGGGAGTTGAAGTTCTTCAAAAAATATCTTGTCCATGTCGTAAGTATAATGTTGGTTTGTATGGATAATAAAAAATTTCTTTTTTCTTCTTTGTAAGGCCTTTATAACAGGACTCAGTTTTATCATTTCAGGACGTGTTCCAAGTATTATGCATATCATTTCAAACCCTCTCTTTTATCGCTTTAATCCATTCATGTTCCCATATCTTTTGGGAAAATTTTGACACTGCAAGTTTCCTGCCATTTCTTCCCATTCTTCTTGCTAATTTTTTGTCCTTTAATAATCTTATTACAGAATCTGCTAGTTCCTTGTCTGATGTTTTTACAAGAAATCCATTATAATTGTTCTTTACAATATCGGGTAATCCTCCTATATTAGTTGCAACTATAGGAGTTTTACAGGACATTGCTTCCAGTGCTGCAAGGCTTGTGCCTTCTGAAGATGTGCTAGGTATTATCACTACACTTGATTTTCTGTAATACTCTCTGAGCTTTTCTTTTTTAACAGGTGCTCTAATCTCCACGTTCACTTTCAATTTTTCAATCAAAGACTGAAGTTCATTTTTTAGGGGTCCATCACCCAAAATTATCAATTTTGCATCTTTAACTCTGTTGTTTATAATTTTCATGGCCTTTATTGCCAAATCTATTCCTCTTGCTCTCCTAAGATTGCGTGGGCATAATATTATTTTCTCTTTTTTTGTCTTGGGTGACGGGGTAAAAAATTTAGTATCAACAAAATTATATATCACTCTCACTTTTTTTGAGTTATTTTTACTGAACTTTCTGGCTTCTTCTAAATACATAGTATCATTTGCAACTATCATGTCAGCATATTTCAATGCAATTTTATTAAGAAATATCACCAGTCTGTAAAACAATCTCTCTTTCCATGACTGTGCAGGTGTATCCCACGTTATTCCATGGCTGAGGCATATTACCTTATTCTTCCTGAGTTTTTTTGCTATCCATCCAGCAGGAAAAAATAGCTGAGGATAATGCACTATAATCACATCACCTTTTTCTGAAGCTTTTAGCAATTTTGATATTGCAAAAAAATTATAAACTGGCATTCTGTCTAATACGGGGCCATTTGCATTTTCAGGAGCAAGAAATTTTACAGGAACTACCTTTATTCTCTTTGAGAAATCAATATGTTTTCCTGACTTAAATGTGCTTTTGAATCCTCTTTGTACAATCGTTGTTTCAATGTTTTTCTTTTCAAAAAGCCTTGACAGTGATTCAATGTATTTTTCCTCTCCTCCCATTATTGGCAGAAAAACATAGCCTAGTTGTATTATTTTCATTTCAATTAACCTGTAATTTGTTTTTTCTATTTTAAGGCTGAACCGCAGTAACATGCAAGGTTTATTTTCCTCGGTAGTCTAAGCTTCATCAGTGTTATGATGACATTTTTTACAAGAATTATCTTTTTCTTTGCAAATTCTTTTACATTTTTGCCCGATTTCTTCTTTGAATTAGTCATGATCCCCGGAAGCAGTCCTGCATTAATTTCTGAAATATATTTTGTTGTCAATATTTTTCCATAATTTTTTATGTTCAGTGGAGAGAGTTCTCTTTGTGTTTTTTCAGAAAATATGACTAACAGGGAATTAACGAATTTTTCAGCCTTTTTTAGTGGGATATCTGCATCACCTTCCAGTGCAATATCAAATGTAACAATCAAGATCCCCCCTGGCTTCAGAACTCTTTTGAATTCTTTCATAATCTCTTCGTAGTTCTTTGTATGCTCTAAAACAGAAATGCAATAGATTGCATCAAAAGTGTTGTCTGGGTATCTTAGGTTGTGAATTTTCTGTTTTTCAAAATTTATTTTCTTCTTCATTGTGTTGCTTACTTTTTTATAAGTGCTTGCAAGGGAAGCATCTCTATCGCAGCAGTATATCTCGGTTTTTCCAAATTCTGATTTTATATAATAAGGAAAAAATGTAATTCCTGAGCCGGCATCCAGAATTTTTAGGTTGTTGCTTTTATTGCTCCTTTTTTTATAATACTCTTTTATTCTTTCGAACACAAAAGGGTACTCCCATTGCCTGCTCCACTGATGAAGGGGGTCTTTTACCCATTTAATCATATAATCTTTAAGCGCAATTTTGTTTGTATTCAGAAATCTGTTTGAAAATCTTTCCATCTTTCGGAATAAGTTACTTTCAATTAATTTGTTGTATTCATTGATTTTTATGATGCCTTGTTCCATTGTCATTTTTAATCTCCCTCATTTCTTCTGTTAATGCAGGTTATCTTGGCCCATAATTTCTCTGCAACAAATTTGTTGCTGTATCTTTTGGCATTTTTTATTGCATTCTTTGAGAGATTGTTACTCTTTTTCTTATTTTCCATTATGTACTCAATTTTTTTTGCCATCATGGAAGAATCCTTTTTATTAACCAAAAATCCATCCTTTCCGTTATTTATTATTTCACATGGTCCGGGTGCCTTAGAAGCAATAACAGGAAGGCCGCATGCCATTGCTTCAACAATTGAATATCCAAACTGTTCTTCCCACAATTCAGTTTTTTCTGACGGATATACAAATATTTCTGCGCTGTTATAAACTTCTGGAAGTTTTTTGTATTCCACCCATTGGAGTACCTTTGTCATCTTGTCTTTTTCTGAAATTGATTTTATCCAGTCTAGTAATGTTCCTCTCCCGACAAAGAAATAATAATATTTTTTCCCTGCTTTTTCAAGTATTTCTTTAGCTTTAAATATTGTATCTATTCCTTTTTCCTTCTCTAATCTTCCTGCAAAAAGAATGGTCTTGTTTTTCTTTATTTTAAGTTTTTTGCACATATTTTTCTTCATTTTCCTAAAAAAATTAATATCAACCCCTATATGGGGGAAAACATCTATTCTGCTTTCAGGATAACCTTTTTTTACTAAAACTTCTTTTGATTTTTTTGAGCCAGCTATTATCAGACTCATGTTTTTCAGTATAAACTTCTCATACAGTTTCACGACAAAAAATCTTTTTCTCAGAAGTGTTTCCCATGTAAATCCAAATATCTTTTTTTTCAGGGCTTTAGCACATATTACAGAATAAAAAGAATTTATCGATATAGGATCGTCAACAACATAAATTATATCCGGATTTATTTTTTTAAGTTTTTTCAGCAGTCCTCTCATGAAATATCTGAAATCAAGGCTGACATGGCTAAGGTAAACGGGCTCAAGAAAATGTATTCTAAAATTTTTTCTTTCAAGTTTTTTAAGTTTTCTGCTTATGTTATATCCTTTCCACTTGGAAACGGTTACGACATCTATATTTACAGGATATCGTCTAGCTAATTCCTCAAGCGTTCTTATATTCTTTTGTCCAGTAGGGTGATTGTAAGAAAATCCAATCACCGCTAGTTTTATTTTCTTGATCATTTTTATTTGTTTAACAGGAAAGTTTAATCCTATTAAATCATTCTATCAGATCATCAATTCCATTTAATAACATTTGTGAATAAGAAACTTTGCTTTAATTCTATTATTAAATCTTTCTACTATGAGAAAGTATTTTTTCATACATCACAGCATATTTTTTTCCAACTTCATCCCATGATGCTTCTTTTCTGTATCTTTCAACACCCTTGGAATATGCTTTATATTTTGAAATAGTATTCTTTATTCCTTCTGCAAGCATCTTTGGG
>Ga0210057_1004451_pt1 | contig 18611 bp, 19 predicted proteins | sample CryGeyCG2114_010_2_FD_183968 | JGI IMG/M metagenome (GOLD analysis project Ga0210057, IMG submission 183968) | Groundwater microbial communities from aquifer - Crystal Geyser CG10_big_fil_rev_8/21/14_0.10 (SPAdes) (version 2) | ecosystem: Environmental > Aquatic > Deep subsurface > Groundwater ...
CAATGTCTTTAGAATCATTCCTCAAGAACTAGAATTCTACAAAAAAATGAATCTTCCTTTACCTAGATTATGTCCTGATTGCAGACATAGAGAAAGAATTAAACAAAGAAATCCTTTAAAACTATGGGAAAGACAATGTATGAACAAAGGATGTAATAATACCTTCCAAACAACATATTCTCCAGATAGAAAAGAGATTATTTATTGTGAAAAGTGCTATAATGAGGAAGTGGGATAGATGTTCCGGCGTAAAATCGGAATTCCAGCTGGATGGCAGATAGTTTTTAGAAATCTTGATTTTAATATGTCGAGATGATAAAATAAACATAAGTTCTAAAAATATAAACTTAAGTTCAATATGACTAAATCAGAACAAAAGATAATCAAACTATTAGCGGATTATCCGGAAAAAGAATTTTATGGTCAAGAGATTGCCGACAAACTAAAAATTAGCAAGGCCTCGGCCAGTGGAATTCTTAAATTGTTGTCCCAAAAAGGCGTTGTTTTTAGGGAAATTAAAGGACATATGAAATTTTACCAGATAAATCGGAGAAATCCTGAATTTAAAAAATTTAGGATAAATTTAGCTTTGGAAAAAGTGGAGCCGTTTCTGCCAAAATTAAAGAAATTTTCGCAAAAAGTTATTTTATTTGGCTCGGCTAGCCGAGGAGAACAAACATTCGATAGCGATATCGATATATTTGTTTTAAGCCATGAGGAAAATAGTGTTAGAGCAATTTTTAAAGAAATAGATGCAAAACTAAAAATTAAAGCGGTTATCAAAACTCCCAGTGAATGGTCGGAGATGGAAATAAAAGAACCAGAATTCTATCAGGAGGTAAAAAATGGCATAACTCTATATGAATACTTCCCCGGAATTTAAAAAGTGCCTTGAGCATAATAAAATTAAGAAGTTTTCTTCAGGCCGGAAGCTGATGGCTAAAGAATTAAAATTGGCCCAAGAAGATTTACGATTATCTTTAAGAAATTTAAATGAAGGAAATTACAGATGGAGTATTGTTCAGTCATACTATTCAATGTTTCATTCTGCTAGAGTTTTACTTTATTCAAAAAACTATCGCGAGAAAAACCATTTTTGCCTGATAATAGCTGTTAGAAGTTTGTTTGTCGAAACCGGAAAATTAAATTTTTCTTTTATAGAATTCCTCTTAGAGGCTAAACATTTAAGAGAAGCAGCTGATTATTACGGCGATTTTAGCGAAGTGAATTCCCGGAAATTGGTAAAAAAAGCAAAGGATTTTTTGAAAATAGTCAAAGAAGTTACAAGTGTTCAAAAATGATTGAATCAAAAATCAAAACCTGTCAGAACTGCAAACAGGAATTTCGGATAGAACCTGAAGATTTTGAATTCTATAAAAAGATAGATGTGCCTGAACCAACATTCTGTCCGGAGTGTAGGGAGCAGAGACGACTTGCTTCCCGGAATGAAAGAAATCTTTATCGCCGTAAATGTGATCTTTGTAAAAAAGAAATTATTAGTATGTATTCTCCTGATAAACTATTTCCTGTTTATTGCTTAGATTGTTATTTTAGCGATAAATGGAATGTCTATGAATTTGGTCAAGATATTGATTTTAAAAAAACATTTTTTGAACAGTATCAAGAACTTCAAAATAAAACGCCTCGATTAAGTTTTTTAAACTATGATTGCATTAATTCTGAATACAGTAATTACGCGGCTCGTGATAAAGATTGTTATTTATGTTTTCGAATAGGCAATAGTGAAAATTGTCTTTATAGTTATTTTATTTTAAATAGCAAAGATTTAGTTGATTGTTTTTATGTTCGTAAAAGCGAGTTGCTTTATGGTTGTTTTGAATGTCGCGAATCATATAATTGTCGTTATTTAATTGAATCAAAAGGTTGTCATGATTGCGCTTATTCTTATAATTTAAATAATTGTTCTAATTGTCTTTTCTGCTGGAATTTAAAGAATAAACAATATTATGTTGAAAATAAAAAAGTTTCTTCTAAAGAGTTTAAAGAAGTTTGGCTAAAATATGTTTCTGGTTTAAGAAAAAAACATAAGGAAGCTGATGAAAAATTAGTTTATATTTATAATAAAAAAGCGATTCATAAATATAATAAAATTATTAATTCTCAAAATGTAAGTGGGGTAAATATTACTAACTCTAAAAATATTCATTTAGTATATAACTGTAATGAATCAGAGGATTTACGTTATGGCGACTCTTGTGAGATGGCTAAAGACGGTATGGATTTTATTGGCCCTATGAAAACAGAATTTTTTTATGAAGTTTGTTCAGCTGATTATAATTGTTATAAAGTATTTTTTACTAGTTTTGCCGAAAAAGAATGTCGAGACATTTGGTATTCTAGTTTTATAATGAATAGTCAAAACTGTTTTGGATGTATTTCTTTAAGAAATGCTAAAAATTGCATTTTAAATAAACAATATTCTCCAGAAAAATATGACGAATTTAAGAAAAAATTAATTGAACACATGAGACAAACAAGAGAATTTGGAGAGAATTTTCCTATTTCATCTAGTCCTTTTGCTTATAATGAGTCTATAGCAATAGAGGATTTCTTTATTAAAAAAGAAGATGCAATTAAAAAGGGTTATAACTGGCAAGATAACTTACCTGGAGTTTATGGCAAAGAAACTTTAAAACAAAAAGAAATTCCAGATGACATTAAACAAGTTTCAGATAATATTATTGATGAAATAATTTTTTGTAAAAAATGCGGCAAGAATTATAAAATTGTTAAATCAGAGTTAAATTTTTATAAGAAATATTCTATTCCTATTCCTGAATATTGTTTTGATTGTCGTTATACAGAACAATTAAAAAGATATCGTTTATCTAAAAAACTTTTTAATCGTATTTGTACTTGTCAAGAAAAAAATCATCAAAATCATTTTAATAAAAATTGCATAAATAAATTTAAATCTCCATATTCTAAAAAATACGGTCCTGAAAATGTTTGGTGCGAAGAGTGTTATAAATATTTATTTTAAAATTGAACGAATTATTTTTTATTAATATTAATTTTTATTGTGAAGATTGTTACAATAAAGAGGTTAATTAATACCATGGAATCTAAAACAAAAAAATGTCAAAACTGTCATAAAGAATTTATTATTGAACCTGAAGATTTTGAATTCTATAAAAAGATAGATGTTCCTGAACCAACATTCTGTCCGGAGTGTAGGATGCAAAGAAGATTAGCTTGGCATAATGAGGTTTTTCCATATAAAAGAAAGTGCGATTTCTCTGGCAAGGATATTTTTTCAATGTATCGTCCGAATAATTCTTTTAAGGTTTATCATGAAAAAATTTGGTGGTCTGATAAATGGGATCCTTTAGAATATGGCAGAGATTATGATTTCAACCGTTCTTTTTTTGAACAATTTTATGAGCTATTACTGGATGTCCCAAGACTTAGTTCGTTAAGTGTGGGTTCAGTTAATTGTGATTACTGCATTTTGACGCTTAATTCTAAAGATTGCTATATGGCTTTAGCTAATATTTCAGAGAATTGTATGTATGGTTCTTATTTTAAATCAAATGGTTGTATTGATTGTCTTTTTGCTTCAGTTAAAAATGAAAATTGTTATGAATGCGTAGATTGTAGTAATAATTTCAATCTTTTATTTAGTCAATATGCTGATGATTGTATTGATTCTGCTTTTTTATACAGTTGCCGTAATTGTCAGAATTGTTTTGGTTGCGTCAATTTAAGAAACAAAAAATATTATATTTTTAATAAATCTTATTCAAAAGAAAATTATCAAAAAGAAATAGCTAAATATGATTTAGGAAAATTTAAGGATCTTTTAAGGATTAAGAAAAAATTTGAGCAATTAAAATTGGTGCTTCCTCGAAAGTTTGCTTCTATTTTTCATTCGGAGAACGTAAATGGCGATAATATTAGTAACGCTCAAAATTGTCATTTTTGTTTTGATGCATTATTGAACATAGAGAATTGTAAATATGTCTTTGTTGCTGGAAATAATTTAAAAGATAGCTATGATCTTTATGATGTAGGAAGTGGGTCAGAGTTAATTTATGATTCAATCGAAGTTGGATCAGGAAGAGGCAGTTATCGTGTTTTTTTCTCATATATGGTTTTTGGCTCTAGAAATATAGAATATTCAAATAATTGTTTTTCAAGCTCTAATCTTTTTGGTTGTACAGGATTGCGTCATAAAAAATATTGTATCTTAAATAAGCAATACACTAAGAAAGAATATGAAAAATTAGTTTCTGAAATAAAAAAACAAATGAATGAGTTTCCCTATATTGATAAAAATAAAAATATTTATAAATATGGAGAATTTTTTCCAATAGAGCTTTCTCTTTTTGGATATAATGAATCTAAAGCAGGAGAGTATTATCCTTTAACGAAAAAGGAAGCGATAGCAAATGGTTTTAATTGGCATAGTAGTACTCGACAAAGAAAATACCAATCAACCACAAAAGCAAAAGATTTGCCGGATGATATAGAAAAAGTTGATAAAAGTATTTTAAAAGAGGTAATAAAGTGTGCTAGTCAGGATTGCCTAGGCTCTGGTGTTTTTAAAATTACTCCGAAAGAATTGAAATTTTATAAAGAAAAGAAAATTGCTCTTCCTCGGTTATGTTTTCATTGCAGACATAGAGAAAGAATTAAACAAAAATATCCTTTAAAACTATGGGAAAGACAATGTATGAACAAAGGATGTAATAATACCTTCCAAACAACATATTCTCCAGATAGAAAAGAGATTGTTTATTGTGAAGATTGCTATAATGAGGAAGTGGGGTAAAAAATATTATGAAAGCAAAAGAAATACGAGAAAAATATCTTAATTTTTTTAAATCAAAAAATCACGCTGTTATTCCTAGTGCTTCTTTGATTCCTGAAAACGATCCGACAACCCTTTTTATTTCAGCCGGCATGCATCCTTTAGTCCCTTATTTAATGGGTGAAAAACATCCTCAAGGAAATCGTTTAGTTAATGTTCAGAAATGTATTAGGACAATTGATATTGATGAAGTTGGAGATGCTTACCATCATACTTTTTTTGAAATGTTAGGGAATTGGTCTTTGGGAGATTATTTCAAAAAAGAAGCGATTGAATGGAGTTTTGAATTTTTAACAAAAGAATTAAAAATTCCTTTAAAGAGATTTGCTGTTTCAGTTTTTAAAGGAGATAATGATGCTCCTTTAGATGAAGAGTCAATTAATATTTGGAAGTCCTTAAGAATTTCTGAAAAAAGAATTGCTAAATTGGGTAAAGATGATAACTGGTGGGGTCCGGCTGGGCAAACTGGTCCCTGCGGACCTGATACAGAAATGTTTTATTGGATAGATGATAAAACAGAAGCTCCTGAAAAATTTAATTCTGAAGACAAGCGCTGGGTAGAAATATGGAATGATGTTTTTATGGAATATAACAAGACAAAAGATGGAAATTATGAACCGCTGAAACAGAAAAATGTTGATACAGGAATGGGATTAGAAAGGACATTAGCTGTTTTAAATGGATTAGACGATGATTACCAAACAGAACTATTTATTAATTTGATTAATAAAATAGAAGAATTATCTGGTAAAAAATATGGAGATTCTGAAGAAATTACTAAGGCAATGAGAATTATTGCCGACCATATAAAAGCGGCAACATTTATTATGGGAGATAATAAGGGAATTACTCCTTCTAATTTAGATCAAGGATACGTTGTTAGAAGATTGATTAGAAGAGCGATTAGATATGGAAGACAATTGGAAATTAAAAATAATTTATGGATAAAGGAAATATCTAAAATAGTTATTAAAGATTACGAAGAAATTTATCCTGAATTGCAAAAAAACAAGGAATTTGTTTTGAATAATTTAGATGAAGAAGAAAATAAATTTAAAAAAACTTTAGAAAAGGGATTAAAAGAATTTGAAAAAGGAACAGATCCTTTTGTTCTATTTTCAACTTATGGTTTTCCTATTGAAATAACTCAAGAATTAGCCAAAGAAAAAGGAGTAAAGATAGATATAGATAAATTCAATGAACAAATGAAAAAACACCAGGAACTTTCCAGAACGGCTTCGGCTGGTAAATTTAAAAGTGGATTAGCAGATACAAGCGAAGAGACAAAGAAACTTCATACTGCCGCTCATCTACTTTTGGCTTCTTTAAGAAAGGTTTTAGGAAATCATGTTTTTCAAAAAGGAAGCAATATTACAGCTGAAAGATTGCGTTTTGATTTTTCTCATTCTGAAAAATTAACTGAAGAACAAAAAGAAGAAATAGAACGATTAGTTAATGAAATTATTAAAAAAGATTTACCAATTAAATGCGAAGAATTATCTTTAGAAGAAGCTAAAAAACAAGGAGCAATGGGAGTGTTTGAATCGAAATACGGAGAAAAAGTAAAGGTTTATACAATAAATGACCCTTCGTCAAGCTCAGGGCAAATTTTTTCTAAAGAAATATGCGCTGGACCTCATGCTGAAAGCACTGGTCAACTTGGGCATTTTAAAATAATTAAAGAAGAATCTAGTTCCGCGGGAGTTAGAAGAATAAAAGCCGTTTTGGAGTAAGATATTTTAGAAATATAAAAACCCTGTCTAAATAGGGTTTTATATTTTCTATTAATTTAATTAAATTATTTCTATTCCCAATTTTTCGCTTATAATTTTTTTAAGGCGGTTAATATCAGCTTTCATCATTTTAAATTCATCTTCAATATCTGTCATACGTTTTAGAAATTTATCAAGAGTGTTGATTAGGCGGTCTAATTTTTTATTAATTCTTGATTCTAATTTATCAAATTGTTTATCTATAATATTTAATCTCCTATCTATTAACTCAAATCTTTTATCTATTTGTAACTCTAATTTTTTATTTTTCTCGTCTACAGCGCTTAAAATAATTGTTGTTTGTTTATCTAACAACTTCTCAATTTCCTTTTGTGAAATTTGTTTATTTTCCTTTTGAGCCATATTAGTAATATTTTAACTTATTAATAATTATTATGTCAAATTTAGAACATATCCACATTTATATTTGCCACTTACTGACAATTATTGTAGAATATAGGAAATGAAATGGTTTCCGAAAAGAAAATCCAAAATCAAGGATGATTATTTATTGGCTCTGGATATTGGAACAGAGTTTGTTAAGGCTCTTATTATAAAAATAGAAGATAATTCTGAAAAAATAGACAAAGAAAAAAAACAAGGATCAGTTGTTGGTTATGGTCGTGAAAGACAATCGTCGGGCAATATGCTTGCAGGAGCGGTGGCTGATATTGATGGCGTTGTTTGTACTTGCAAAAAAGCAATTGATATTGCCAGTAGTATCGCTCGAGTAAAACCAAAAAGGGTTGTTATTGGAGTTGCTGGAGAATTCATTAAAGGAGCAACAACCAGTTTTGTTTGCAAAAGAAGTGAATCAGAGAAAGACATTGATTCAGCTGAAATTCAAAATATTATTCAAAAAATTCAGCACAAAGCGTTTAATAAAATGCGCAGTCAGCTTGCTTGGGAAACATGTCGTCCAGAAATTGAAATTAAACCAATTAACGCTTTATTAACAGAAATTAAAATTGACGGGTATAAGGTAACTAATCCATTGGGTTTTCAAGGTAATGAAATTTTTTTAAGCGTTTTTAATATTTATGCTCCCTTAGTTCATTTACGGGCTTTAGAAAATATTGCCTTAAAATTAAATTTAGAATTAATTTCTATTGCTGCTGAATCATACGCTTTGACGAAATCATCAGGATTCAACCCAATTTCAGGAGCTATTTTTATTGATATTGGAGGAGGAACTACAGATATTGCGTTAGTTCGACAAGGCAAAATAGAAGGAATAAAAAGTTTATCTTTAGCGGGTAGATCTTTTAGCAAAAGATTGGCTCAATCTCTTAATCTTGGTTTTGAAGAAGCTGAACAATTGAAAATAAAGCATGCCTACAAAGAAACAAGTCCAAATGTTCAAAAGAAAATTAGAGAAATTCTCAAAAGGGATGTTGAAATTTGGCTTAATGGAGTAGAATTGGTCTTAGATGAATTTGATCAAAAAGGATCATTTCCTTCTTTAATTCTGCTTTGTGGAGGAGGAAGTTTGTTGCCGGATATAAAGAATATTTTGAATAGAGAAAGCGTAAAAAAGAAATGGTCTGATAAATTTTCTTTCAATCAGAATTTGCAAACAAATTTTATAAAATCTAAACATATTAGCAATATTATTGATAAAACAAATACATTAGAAGGTTCGGAAATAATTACGCCATTAGCTTTAGCTGGTTTAGCCCTAGATATTGCTTCTAGTGAAAAAACAATTATGCCTTCTATTTTGCGCAGGACTATAAGAATGATGAGACAATAAAAATTAATTTTTTAAATAATTTATGAAAAATATTTATCTTGAACAAGACGAAGAAATAATTTCAGTTGTTGATAAAATTGTTCAATCAGAAGAAAACTCTATTAATTTGTTTATACCTTTAGGAGCTCAGATTTTACAAAGTTCAATTAATTTAAAATTATTAAAAAGAGAATCAGATAATTTAGGGAAAGAATTAAATTTAATTATAGCTGATGATTTAGGAGCGGAAATGGCTGAAAAGATAGGTTTTAATGTGAAAAAAGAAACTGATTTTCCAGTAGAAACAATTAAAGAAGAAGATATTATTCAAGATGAGAAGCAAGAAGAATTAGAAACAACAGAAGTTCCGGTTGAGGAGAATAAAATTGAATTTGATGAAGTTCAAGAACCAGATTTAGAAACTAAAATAGATCAAGATTCGGAATCGGAATTAGAAGCGGAAAATAGGGATATGATTGATTTTTTAGTTGAGGAATTAAAACCTGAAAAAGAAACAGAAAGTTCTGATAATGTCTTTTTAGCTGCTTCAAAATCTGAAGAATCAAGAAAAAGAATGGCTGATATTGTTAATCCTAAAGGCAAGGGAAAACCGAAATTCTTTGAACACAATTTTTTTAATAGGAAATCTAAAGAAGAAAAAATTGAGAAAAAACCTAAAGAAGAAAAAATTAAAATAATCCAAAAGAAAGAACAAGATGTTTTCTTAAATAACGAAAACAGAGAAATAAATAACAGTCATTCTAGAAGATCTTTTAGATGGCCTAAATTTGTAATAATTTTTGCCATTATTATTTTTCTAATAGCTTGTTTAATAGGTTATTTAGTTTTGCCTAAATCTGAAGTTATTATTTGTCCCGATTATGAAAAAATTGATTTTGATTTGTCAGTTATTGGTTCTCAAGATATTTCTCAAGTTGATGTTAGTTTAAATAAAATTCCCATTCAGGAAATTGAAGTAAGCAAAACATCAAGTAAAGAATTTGATTCTACCGGAGAAAAACAGTTAAATGAAAAAGCAAAGGGATTTATCACTGTCTATAACGGATATGATTCAAGTCCTCAAGTTTTGCTTGCCACTACAAGATTTGAATCTTCCAATGGTAAAATTTTTAGAATTCCAGAGCAAATTACTATTCCGGGGGCAAAAATAAATGAAGGCAAAATTGTTCCGAGCAGTATAGAGGTAGAAGTTTTTGCCGATGAGCCGGGTGAGGAATATAATATTGATCCGTCTAATTTTACTATTCCCGGATTTAAAGGAACACCTAAATATGCTGGATTTTACGCTAAATCAAATTCGTCTATGACAGGAGGTTCTACTAAAAAAGTAAAAATTGTTTCTGCTGAAGATTTAGAAAAAGCAAAAGAAATTTTATCAGAAGAAGTTAGAAGTGAAGTTTTAAGAGCTTTTGAAGAACAAATTCCAACAGATTTAAAAATGATAGAAAGTTCTTTAGATGAAGATATAATCATTGTTTCTACTGTCAGTGAAAATACAAAAACAGATAAATTTACATTAGAAATAAAAGCAGTTACCAAAGCATTGCTTTTTAAAGAAAAAGATATTAGAAATTTAATTGATTTGAATGTTATTTCAATTATTTCTGAAGGAAAAGAACCTCTTTCAAAAACACAGAAAATTAAATGGGGAGAACCAACAGTTAATAAAGACAATGAAATTTTATTTGATTTAAAAATAGAAGAAGATGTTGCTTGGAAAATAGATGTTGATTCTTTAAAAGAAAGTTTAGTCGGTTTAAAAGAAATAGAGGTTAGAAAGTTTTTATCTAATCAGTCAAAAATAAGAGAAGCAAAAGTTGTTTTTTGGCCTTTTTGGGTAAAACAAATGCCAAATCAAAAAGAAAAAGTTGAAATAGTCATTAATTGTGAAAATGGGGTTGACTAGTTTGATTTTATTGTTTAATATACAGAAATATAAAAGTGATACAATCTTCTAAGGAAAAAAATATTCAAGAGGGCGTTATAACAGAAAGTCTTCCAAGTCTTACTTTCAAGGTTAAATTAAATGACGGTAAAGAGATTTTGGCTCGTCTTTCAGGACGCATGCGCATTCATCATATTCGCGTTCTTGTTGGCGATAAGGTTAGTATTGAATTAAGCCCTTATGATCAAACGAAAGGGAGGATTGTATTCAGAAGTAAATAAATGAAAGTACGTGCCTCGGTTAAAAAAATTTGTGCGCATTGCAAAATAGTCCGACGTAAAGGTCGGGTTTATGTTATTTGCAAAAAAAACCCTAAACACAAACAAAGACAGGGATAATTTTAATTTTTATGCCAAGAATAGCCGGAATTAATATTCCAGAAAATAAAAGAATAGAAATTGCTTTGACTTATGTCTACGGAATAGGACTATCTTTGAGTAGGAAAATTTTATCTAACTTAAAAATAGATTTAAATACTCGTGTAAATAAATTATCAAATGATGAAATTAATCGTTTAAGAGATGAAGTAGAAAAGAATTATAAAATTGAAGGAGATTTAAGAAGATATAAGATGATGAATATTAAACGGCTTAAAGATATTAGTTGTTATCGCGGAAGTCGTCATATTAAAGGATTGCCGACTAGAGGACAAAGAACAAAAACAAACACAAGAACTATCAGAGGGAATGTACGCAGATCTGTTGGTAGTGGCAGAAAGAAAGCGGCAGATAAAACATAAAATATTAATTTTTTAAAAAATTCATGGGAAAAAAAAGAATTATAAAAAAATCAGAAGCAGAGCTTTTAAAAGAAACAGAAAAAACAGAATCAACTGAACAAAAGACCGTCAAAGCTGTTAAGGTTACAAATAAGAAGGGTAAAATTGTTCATCTTGAAAAAGCTAATATCTATATCAGATCAACGTATAATAATACTTTGATTACTTTAGCCGACCTTCAGGGTAATGTTATTGCTTGGACAAGCGCTGGTTCAGTTGGATTTAAGGGTCCTAAAAAAGCTACTCCTTTTGCGGCTTCGCGCGTAGTTGAAGTTTTAATGGAAAAAGTTAGAAATTTAAGCATTAAAGAAGCTTTTGTCTTTGTTAACGGCGTTGGTAGTGGAAGAGAATCGGCCATTCGTGCTTTGGCTAATTGCGGATTGGAAATAGGAGGAATTAAAGATGTCACCCCATCGCCTCATAATGGATGTCGACAACGCAAACCAAGAAGAGTATAATTTTTATTTATGATAATAGATTCTAAATGTAAAAAATGCAGAAGAGCAGACCAAAAACTTTTTCTAAAAGGGGATCGTTGTAATACTCAAAAATGTGCGATGGTTAAAAGACCATATATTCCTGGAGCTCACGGCAAATCAAGAAAAGGAAGATTTTCAGAATATGGCAATCAATTATCTGAAAAACAAAAAGTTAGATATACTTATGGCATTTCAGAAAAACAGTTTAAAAGATATTTTAAAGAGGCCATTGCTCAAAAAGAAGATAAGGGTGAATTTTTAGTTAAAAAATTAGAGAGTCGATTAGATAATGTTGTTTTCCGTTTAGGATTGGCAAAATCTAGAGGTTTAGCTAGACAAATAGTAAATCATGGCCATATTTTAGTTAATGGTAAAAAAGTAGATATTGCCTCTTATCAAGTTAAAAAAGGCGATGTTATAACTCTCAGAGAAAGAAGTAAAAAACTTGCTCTTTTCCAAGAAATAAAATTATTTCTTAAAAAATATAAAGCACCAGATTGGCTTTCTCTAGATTCTCAAAAAATTGAAGGAATAGTTAAGGGTTCTCCTGATTTTGAAGATTTAAGAAAAATCGGGGAAGTAAATATGATTATTGAATATTATAGTCGTTAAAATTTAAATAAAAATTAAAAATTAAATTTATGATTACTTTGCCAAATAAACCTAAAATTATTGAAAAAGATAAAGATAAATCAGTTTTTATTATTGAACCTTGTTATCCTGGTTTTGGAATTACCTTAGGAAATGCCTTTAGAAGAGTATTATTATCATCTTTACAAGGGACTGCTATTACAAGTATTAAGATAAAAGGTGTTAAGCATGAATTTTCTAATATTCCCAATATTAAAGAAGATGTTGTTCAAATTATTCTTAATTTAAAACAAGTAAGAATTAAACTTTGTGTTGATAATAAAACAGAAAATCCATTTAAAGCGACACTTAAAGTTAAAGGTGAAAGAAATGCAAAAGCGGGAGATATTAAGACCAGTCCTGAATTAGAAATAATCAATAAAGATTTGCATATTGCGTCTTTGACTGATAAAAAATCTGAATTAGAAATAGAAATGGATATAGAGTCAGGGTTAGGATATTCATCTGTTGAACAAAGGAAGAGTAAGAATCCTGAAATTGGTAAAATTACCATAGATGCTATTTTTAGTCCGGTAATAAAAGTTAATTACTCAATAGAAAATGTTAGAGTAGGAGAAAGAACGGACTATGATCGTTTGAGATTTAATATTGAAACAGATGGTTCTATTAGTTCAAAGGAAGCTTTTTTGAACGCGGCTAATATTTTAGTTAATCATTATAAGGTTTTTTTGTCTTTGGAAGAAAAAGAAAAAAAATCAAAGAAAATTATTTCAAAAAAGAAAAATAATTCAGAAAAAAAAGAATCTAAATTAAAATTAAAGAAAACTAAGAAAAAAGAAGAAAAAGTTGATTTACTGAAGATAAAAATAGAAGATCTAAAAATTTCAGCAAGAATTATTTCGGTTCTTGCTGACGCAGGTATAAAAACAATAGCTGGTTTAGTCAGAAAAAATGAGGAAGATTTAAAAAACATTGAGGGTATGGGAAATAAAGGCATTATTCAAATAAAAAGAGCTATTGGAAAATTAGGTTTAACATTGAAATAAATATGAGTTACTCCAAAAAGGGAAGAAAATTAGGAAGAAAAAAAGATCAAAAAAAAGCGCTTTTAAAAATTTTAGCCGCAAATTTGATTTTGAAAGAAAAAATAAAAACTACTGAAGCTAAAGCTAAAGAAGTAAGGCCTTTTGTTGAAAAATTAATTACTAAAAGCAGAATAACTGGAAATGACAATAATCTCTCAGTTGCCAAATATTTAGCAAAATATTTATCTGATAAAGCTAGAAAGAAATTAATCAAAGAAATAGGTTTGCGTTATCAGAAAAGAACAGGTGGTTATACAAGAATAATTAAATTAGGTTTGCGAAAAACTGATGGTGCTAAAATGGCGATAATAGAGTTGGTTAAATAAAATATGGATAAACACATTATTGATGCTAAAAATAAAATACTGGGCAGATTAGCTGTTGAAATAGCTAATTTATTAAGAGGAAAGGGAAAAACTAATTTTGTTCCTTATTTAGATAGAGGAGATAATGTTATTGTTATAAATACCGATAAGATTGCTGTGACCGGAAATAAAATGAAAGATAAAATTTATTATCATCATTCTGGTTATCCCGGTGGAATTAAACAGATAAACTTAGAAGAGCTTTTGAAAAAAGATTCAAGGAAAGTTATTTTTAAAGCTGTTTACGGAATGCTTCCTAAGAATAAATTGCGAGATAAAATGATTAAAAAATTAGAGTTATATAAAGGAGAAATAGAAAAATAATATGTTGAAAAAGAAAAACATAAAAAATAAAGTCAAAACTTCATCAGAACCAGTTTTAGAAAATGATTCTAATAATAGCGAAGAAAAATCAAAGAAATATTTTGAAGCGATTGGAAGAAGAAAAAGAGCGAAAGCGAGAGTTCGTCTTTTTACTTGTAAGCCATTTGAAGGCGAAGAAGGAAAAATTCTTATTAATGAAAAACCATATACTGATTTTTTTCCAACTATTGATCTTCAGAGAACGATTATTAATCCTTTAAAGAAGATGAAATCCTTAAATAGGTTTGAGGTAACAATAAAAGTTGAGGGCGGAGGCATTAAAGGTCAAGCAGAAGCTATTCGTCATAGTTTATCAAGGGCTTTGGTTAAATTTAATGCTGATTTTTCAAAAAAACTTAAGAGATCTGGATATTTAACGAGGGATCCTAGAGAAAAGGAAAGAAAGAAGCCGGGACTCAAAAAAGCTCGTCGAGCTCCACAATGGAAAAAGAGATAAAAAAATCCTCCTTCGGGAGGATTTTTTTTATTCTATTCTAAAGAAATTCCTATTAATCTTTTATCTTTAATTAAATAAAGTAATTTATCTTTTTCAGAATAAGCTATTTTTTGAGCGTCTATTTCTATAATATCAACTATATTTCTTTCATCTCTGCTATCTAATTCAATTATTTTTATTTTCTTATTTACCAGGAAAATAATGTGTTCGTTGCTTGGATGCCAAATAGCCTGTTTAATTTCACTGCTTAAGCGGGTAATTAACTCAGATTCTCCCGTTTTTTTATCGCCTTGATCTTTTAAGTAATATATCCATATTTCGTTAAATGTATGATAAAGAATTTTTTTATTATTATAAGAAAATTGGGCTTCCTGGATATTGTTTTCTAATATTTCAAAATTTCTTGTCTTTTTGTTTAAAATAAAAAGTTGGTTGCTTTCGCTTAAAATAATTATATCTTCTTCTCCCGAAACAATAATTTTATATTCCTGATTTTCAGGAAGAGGGGTTAAACTTATTTGTTCTTGAAAAGAATTATTTTTATCTGTTTTATAAAGAATATAACTTGGCTTATGGATGTAAAAAATATTTTTAGAAATGCTTTTTTCTTTAGAAATGTATTCTTCTAGAGAAAAATCATCAGAAATTTTTTCGTTGATGATTTTAATTTTAGGATTAATTGGAATTAAAATAATATTTTTAACTTCAGCAACTGTTTTTGATTTTATCTCTATTTTTTTTCTCCATTCATGGAATCCTTCTTTTACTACTTTGATCTGATAATATTTAGGAAGAAGACGTTTAATAAAAGCAGGCGTTTCCTTTTGGGGTTTATTATTGATATAAACAGTTGCTTTTTTGGGAATAGATTCTACATATAATCCTCCTGTCAAAACAAATTTTCTTTCTTGCCAATCAAAATTATATCCAAATGAGTACAAAATTATTATTGGAGTTATTGTTATAAAAAAAAGAATTATTAAACAGAGAATAATGTAACGAATCTTGTAATTCATATTTGTAGAAATTTTATCATTGATTCTCTATCTTGCCAAGAAGTTTTTGGTGGGTTAACATTAAAACAATATGGAAAAGTTTATTATTAAAGGAGGCAAGAAGTTAAATGGAGAAATTAAAGTTAATGGAGCAAAAAATGCGGCTTTAAAAATTTTAGCGGCATGCCTTCTAACTGATAGAGAATGGATTGTTTCTAATGTTCCTCAAATAGAAGATGTTTTCCGCTTATTAGAATTACTTAAGGGAATTGGTGTTGATATTAAAAATAATTCAAAAGGAGTCTATAATTTAAAAGCAAAAAACATTGACAGTTCTCTTTTAAGATCAGATATTGCAGAAAAATTAAAAGGTTCAATTCTAATGACAGGACCTTTATTAGCTCGTCTTGGCAAGGCCTCTTTATTTCAACCTGGAGGATGTGTTATTGGACAGCGTCCTCGCGATATATTTTTAGAAGGTTTTAAATCCTTTGGAGTTAAAATAAAAGAAGATAAAAAAGAATGTCGTTTGAGTGTAAATAAATTAAAAGGAACTAAATTTGTTTTTCCTTTGATAAGCGTAACGGCTACTGAAACAATGATATTAACAGCTGTGTTAGCCAAAGGAAAAACATCTTTAATTAATGCTGCTTGCGAACCTGAAATTATTTTCCTGTCTAATTTTTTAAATAAAATTGGAGCTAAGATTAAAGGAGCGGGAACTTCTTTTATAGAGATTGATGGAGTTAAATCTCTGAATAAAGGTAATTGTGAAATTATTCCTGACAGGATAGAAGCTGGAAGTTTTGCTATTTTAGGAGCGGCTACTAATAGTCCTCTGAAAATTATTGGGATTGAACCGAAACATTTAGATACTTTTTGGTTTTTTCTAAAAAAAGCGGGAGTTAATCTAGAAATGGGGAAAGATTTTGTTAAAATTAAACCATCTTCAAATTTAAATGCTGTTGATTTAAAAACACATGAATATCCTGGTTTTCCGACAGATTTGCAGGCGCCATTTACTGTTTTAATGACTCAGTCAAAAGGGATTTCTTTAATTCACGAAACTATTTTTGAAGGACGTTTATTTTATACTGACGCACTTAATCAAATGGGGTCTAAAATTATTATGTGTGATCCTCACAGAGTTATTGTTCAAGGTCCGAGCAAACTTTTTGGCAGACGGCTTATCAGTCCTGATATTAGAGCGGGAATCGCTTTAGTAATAGCCGCTTTAATTGCTAAAGGAGAATCAATTATTGAAAATATTTATCAAATTGACAGGGGTTATGAAAAAATTGAAGAAAGGTTATCTTTAATAGGAGGGGATATAAAACGTATAAATGAATAATATTTTAATATGTTTATAAGAAAAATAGGTATTGATTTAGGGACAGCTAATACTCTTGTTTATATTCCTAAAAAGGGGGTTGTTATTAACGAACCTACTGTTGTGGCTATTTCTTTAGAAAATAATCGTATTTTAGCAATTGGCGATGAAGCTAAAAAAATGATGGGCAAAGCCCCTGATTCTATTTCTGTTATTCGTCCTATGAAAGATGGTGTTATTGCTGATTATCGCATTACTCAAGCGATGTTAAGATATTTTATTGGCAAAGTTTTAAATAGGTTGCGTTTTCTTAGACCTGATGTAATGATTTCCGTTCCTGCGGGAATAACTTCAACTGAAAGAAGAGCTGTTGTAGAGGCTGCTGTTAAAGCCGGCGCCAAAAATGCATATATTGTTAAAGAGCCCGTCTTGGCCGCTATTGGAGCTGGACTTCATATTAATGAGCCGGTTGGGAATATGATAATTGATATTGGAGGAGGAACTTCTGAAATGGCTGTTATTTCTTTAGGAGGTATTGTTTCTTGCGCTTCTGTTAGAGTAGGGGGAGATAAGATAAATCAATCAATTAGCGATTATATTCGCAAAAAACATAATTTATCAATTGGAGATAAAACAGCTGAAATAGTTAAAATAAAATTAGGAAGCGCTTTGCCTCAAAAAGAAGAAATATCTTTAAAAATTAAAGGACGCGATTTGGTTGGCGGTCTGCCTAAAATAGTTGAAATTAAGAGTAATGAAATAACAGAAGCAATTTCTGAGCAATTAAGAGAAATTGTTAAAACAAGTAAAATTGTTCTTCAATCTACGCCTCCTGAATTAATTGCTGATATTATGGATAAAGGTATGGTTCTTAGCGGAGGAGGCGCTTTATTAAATAATTTAGACAATCTTTTGACTGAATCAACGGGAGTTTCTTGCAGAATAGCTAAAGATCCTCTTTTGTGCGTTGCTAAGGGAACTGGAATGGCTTTAGAAAATCTTGATATTTACAAAAGAAGTATAATGTCTAAAAAATAATTATGAATATTGGAATTAATTCAATTGCGGCATTTAAAAATCCTCGTACTGGCGTAGAAGAATATGTTTATCAATTAATTAGTCAGTTGGTAAAAATAAAGGAAACTCAAAAACATAATTTTGTTTTATATTCCTCCAATAATAATTTTGATTTTTGTCTGCCTAGCAATTTTGAAATCAAGAATTTAAAGTGGTCCTTACCAATGTGGACTCAGATAAGATTATCTGCTGAAATGATTAAGAAAAAACCAGAAGTTTTTTTTATACCGGTTCATATTTTGCCTTTTATTCATCCAAAAAACTCAATAGTAACAATTCATGGTTTAGAATATGAATATTATCCTAAAATGTATCCCTTAAAGCATTTGAAATATTTACGCTGGAGCACAAAATACGCTTTAAAAAATGCTAGAAAAATAATTGCTGTTTCTGAGAATACTAAAAAAGATTTGATAAATTTATACAATGCTGATCCTGATAAAATTAAAGTTATTTATCATGGGGTGGCAAGTCAAAATTTAAATTTTAATAATTCTGATACTCAGATTTCAATTTCTGAACCTTTTATTCTTTATATCGGCAGAATTGAATTAAAGAAAAACATAATTGGAATTTTAGAGGCCTATAAAATTTTAAAGAAAAAATACCAAGTTCCTCATAAACTTGTTTTAGTCGGTCCTCCTGGTTTTGGTTATAATGCTCTGAAATTTAAAATTGAAAATTTGTTAAAAATTAAAAATTTAAAATTAGAAATTATTGAAACTGGTTATGTTTCTAATCGTGATAAAATGATATTATTAAAAAAGGCGGAAATGTTTGTTTTACC
>Ga0210057_1004452_pt1 | contig 18602 bp, 20 predicted proteins | sample CryGeyCG2114_010_2_FD_183968 | JGI IMG/M metagenome (GOLD analysis project Ga0210057, IMG submission 183968) | Groundwater microbial communities from aquifer - Crystal Geyser CG10_big_fil_rev_8/21/14_0.10 (SPAdes) (version 2) | ecosystem: Environmental > Aquatic > Deep subsurface > Groundwater ...
ATAAAACATCCATTGCTCTGACCTATGACAAAAAAAATGATTGGGTTTTAAGTTTCACTGATCGTCAAAAATGCACAGAAAATTATAGCTACCAGTTTGACTCTAAAGATCCCAAAAACCACTATTGGTCTACGGTAAAAAAAACCTGCAATAAAGAGGTCGTGAACGAATCAAAGCACGAGTTCTGGTATTCTGAGCGTCGCGATGGTCAGACCTATCTGTCCCGCGTGATGTCCACCGTCAATGGCAGCGTAACAGATATTTCTTATCACGATGTTTTTGGAAAACCGATTTCCATCCGTCGTAACAATGACCGCTTCAGTTATGACTATTATCCCAATGGATTGGTAAAAAATAAAAACAGTGAGTTCGCCAAAGTCATCTTTGAATATGATAAAAAGAGCGGAAAAGTCAGCCGCGTCACCACCATCAACATGAATGAAAAAGGCAAGGTGGTGGCGACTAAGAAAAGTGAATTCAAATACGACTCAAAAGGAAATCTTGCTTTCGGACAAAACTCTCTGGGCCAAAAGGTCACCATGACCTATGACACCCGAGGAAGAATCGCTTCCATTTTGGATCAGGCAAAAAAAGTTGTAAAAATTCAATACGAGGAACGTTTTGGAAAACCCGCCATCGTCACTCGGCCGGGGCTCGGCACCATCAAGGTGTCCTACAAGCCCAGCGGTGAAATTGATAAGGTAGAAAGTGCCGAAGGCCCCTCTGTAGCGATGCAAGTTGCAAACACATTCAATAATCTTCTCGATGTGATTTCACCAGCGACCGCCGAAATCTTTAACTGAGAAGGAGTAAAGGTCTATGACATCTAAAATATCTCTGTTGGTTTTATCCCTGCTCCTGATCTCATCTTTGGCTGGCGCCCTGGATTCAAAAGATGACCCAAATTTGCAGTTGAATTCAGATCGAGAAAGAACCGAGGGAAACCAATATCAAATTGGCTCGGATGCCGACTGCGGTGGTTGTAGAACAGCTCAAATGGGCGGAACGATCGCCGCCCCAAAGGACATTAACCAATACGATTCCTACAGCGGAACTGCCTCGAGTGAAACCGGCGGAACTGGCACTCACTAGGGGCTTTTGGCGCCAAAGCCAATTTTGGCACCACGACTGTCTAAAACTAAGACAATCTCAAAATGAAACACATATTTAAGCCCTTGAAATGAGGGCTTTTTTTCTGTGGCCTCGGGGTCTCAGGCTGGCACAAGCTTCGCTATAGTAAGAGTCAGAAGAGAAACTTGAATCGAGGAGTTCTATATGAAAAAGTTGATTTCTCCCATGATCGCCCTGGCCTTTGTTCTGATCTCAGCTCAGAGCCATGCTAGCTTTTCGGGTTCCACTGCCTGCAACCACAAACAAGGCGGAACTTTGCATGACAAAACTGCTTATGCAGCCCCTGCACAAGACCGGAACCAACCTTCTGTGAAGGGTCAAGGCGCAGACAGCGTTCGAAAATAAAAGAAACCTAGTAGTCCTCGTGTTGAGAGGACTCTTTTGCTGGGGGCAGATTACGCTTGAGTTCAAAATTCAAGTGACTGGCCCTGGTTGAACTTCCCTCGTGACCAAATGTCTTGGAAACAAACTGAGTCACGGTGTGTGTGGCATCTTTGATCACCAACACAGCCCCTGATGAAACCCCTTGAACCAATCCCGGTAAAATTGAAGCTTGATACCAATCCTGCACATGGTTTTCCACTGTGCGATTGTTTAATTTTACCTGAAGAGCCATCGTGATCAGTATCGCTGCCACAAAGGTCTTTAAAATCGACGTGACCTCAAGCATGTTTAACTCCTCTTCTCTGAATCTCAATTTGCTGAAAAACGCTTTGAATACTTTGTTTGCTAAAAGGCTTTCTTAAAAAGGCCTGACATCCTTTGTCCGCGGCCTGCTTTATGGTTAACTCATCATCCATGCTCGAACAGGCGATGATGTGAGTTCCTGGCCGAATCTCAAGAACTTTTTCCGTGGCCTCAAGTCCGTTCCAATAGGGCATGACTAAATCCATGACGATCACGTCTGGCCGCAGTCTCGAGGCCATATCAACGACCTCTCGCCCATCCCGAGCCTCGCCCACCACCTGAAATCCCAATGATAAACAAGCTTCTCTCAAGAGATCTCGAACAAAACCTGCATCATCGGCAATCAATACTCTCATACTCATAATTTCATTTTACAGAAGGGCCTGGCTTCCCCGCCACCAAGATCTGGTCGGACGGATCGAATCTCGACAAACGACTGTGGACAAGGGTTCTGGGCAAATCTGGGCTATTGCCCCCAGCGATAGCCCAAAGAAAAGATGGTGAAGACATTCTGAACGCCCACGCCCTTGGGCTTGGCGCCAGTCTCGGGGTCATTAAGATCTGCTTCGCCATTGAACTGATTTTTTTCAAATGAAAAGGTGAGATCCCAAATAACCTGACTTTGTCGGGACATTTTAAATTCCCCACCCAAACTGAGATCGACTCGACTGGACTCTCCGGCGCTGCCAGATGACAGATTGATACCTGTGCTCTCTTCGGTGTGTTGCACACGAGGAATCATTTTCCCGCCAAAAACCCATGCGTACGAAGGTGCCACCGGCATCCTAGTTTTCATCCGAAGACCAACCCCTGTGGATTTCAGCCCTACACGACTGGTATCATCACCAGGAACGACGAATTTGTACTCGGAAAAATAAAGTCCAAATTCCAGCGAATTTGATTTGCGAGACATCCCAAAAAAGCGACGAATATCAACACCCAACTCTGTCCATTCATGCTGAGCTGAGATATGGGAATTCGTCGACGTATCGCCGGCAACATCGCCACCCATCGAAGTTGTATAGCTGCCATGAATTCCCAAAAATGGAGTCATCCAAAATTTTGCACCAAGTCCAATCTTAGGTGAAAACGTCGAATAATTTCGAAATGAATATCCCGACTTAGAGTTGTCAGAAATCACTCCGGGCGAAATATCGACCTCGATGCGGTTCAGGCGAACATCATCAGGGTGAATTTGTTCAACATAAGCATCGACAGCCGGCTGATTATTTCCACTGACGATATCTTTGACTTGATCCAGAACGGGCGGATCTTGCGAAACATTTTCCGCAGGAGTGGAGTTTTCAACTTCATTCACAGAAAGAGACTTTTTCTCTGCTGCTGGTGAACTGGGGGCAGTGGATACTGGATCTTTGTCTGGCTTTGAAAACAGAAGTCGATCCATTTCAGACTCTGGCTTTTGTTTGGTCGCTTTAGAGTTCAAGGTTGTGGTTGTTGTCGGCGGAACCACCACCGTTGTTGATTTCGCCGAAAAACTCGCCGAATCGTCCTCATGACCCGACACCTTTTTTGTTGGCAAAGATTTCGATTGAGTCTTTTTCAAACGAATCTGCATTCCATCAGACTCTCCTGAAGTATTTTGAACAATCTCTGAGCTGGATTTGGTAGAACGACTGGTGACCTCGGACTTACGAACTTTGTAACGACCCGACTCAAGACCTGATGTTCTGGGTGAGGAGTTGACCTTCTGATCCCCCAAAAGAAGCCTTGCGCTGGGATCTACCTGGGACCAACCAGGCGAAGCCACCAAAGACAAAATCAAGATCAACGTTGTCGAAACCCACAAGTGCAATTGCATAGTTGTTTTTCGGAGAATTTATCAGATCTCTTGAAGAGAATTTGACCGTCTTGTCGAGAGAGATCATAATGACTCTATATGAATCAATTCATCCGACTTTTCGTCTTGATATTGCTGGTGAGCTTCAGGACCTTCGCCCAGAGCAATATTCAGAACACAGTTCTGAAAAGTTCAGTTGATGATTATCTTTCAATAAAATCCGCGGCAGTTGCGCCCGCGGTCGATAATGTTTCCGGCATCTATGCAAGACCCTTGACCTCTCAACTCGAGGCATTGGTGCGATCAGATCGCCAATGGGAGCTCAACTCTTGGCCGACAGAAATTAAAAATACACCCGAAGAATACGAAGACAATGCAACTCTTGTAAAATCAGCTCTGGCCAAGGCCCACGCCGATGTTTTGTTCACATCAAGGCTGACAAAAGGTCCTCGTGGAATCTCAATCAAGGTCAGTCTATTTTCAGGGAAAGATGGATTGCTTCTAGCGCAAGAAACTCTGCAAGATTTTTCAGGTTTTGAGCTCAGCGAAGTCCAGATCCAAGTCGAAGAAATGTACCGTAAACTGAAATCTAAAATCCCGTATTCAGGGATTATTCTCAGCCGGCGTGGCCAACAGGTCACCATTAACATCGGCACCCAAGCCGGAATTCGAGATGGGCAAGAAATCTCAGTCATTCAGGTCATCAAAATCACCAGACACCCACGATTTAAATTTATTGTCAGTGCTGAAAAGGAAATTATTGGACGACTCAAGGTCGATAAGGTGGATGAATCTCTCAGCTTTGCTTCCATCATTTTAGAAAGAACTGAAAACGTCGTTCAGCCAGGAATGAAGTTAATGCCGGTAGAGTTTGTGGCATATCCAGACACACCGAAAACCGCCGATGGCAAACTGGCCGGCGGCCTCACCGATCGACCTGATAACCAAGTCAGCCTGGGGAACAACGCACGGGAATGGGTTCCAGAAAATACACCAACCTTTGGTAAATTGGGCGTTCTGTTGGGAATTGGAACCTACACCATCAATAACACGCTAAACTCAGTCGGATCCGTCAATGCCAGCAGCACATTCACTCCATCAATTCATGTGGACGGAGAACTATGGCTCACCACCAGATGGTTTATGGGCATAGGGCTAAAACAATATGTCTTGAGCTTAGACAATGCCTATCCTGGGTCCTCACCGAGCAAAGTCAGCGTTTCATCCATGCTGACGTCAGTTCAGGGTGGCTATAATTTTTTACTAGAGGACAATTTTTTTGGACCTAAACTTCAGGGTCTCTTGGGTTATTCAAAATTCTCGTCGACTGTGGATACCAGCTCCCCCACGGCCTATACATCCTTGGATTTTGGCGGGCTCTGTTTTGGAATTGCCGGGTCCTTTCCTGTTTCCGACGTGACCCCCATCGATATTGGAGCCAAGCTGATGTACTATCTCAATGCAAGCGTTGGGGAGTCACCTGTTGCCTCGGGATCTTCGTCCTCGGCTAAAATTACCACTTTCTCGGCTTTTGGTGTCTATCGATGGAAAGAGCACACCAATATTCGTGGTGAAGTCATGTACGATCTTTACAGCGCCAGTTTTTCAGGAACAGGCTCTCGCGCAAACAGCGCGTCTTCCGCCAGCCACACCCTCACCACCGTCGCTGGTGGTATTGAATATCTATTTTAATTTAAGCAAAAAAAAAGCCCCAGTTTTTCAACTGAGGCTTTTTGAATCTCGACAAATGGAGATTGCTTGAGCGTTGATGAATTACATCATGTCGCCCATTCCGCCCATGCCACCCATTCCAGGAGCACCAGCAGAAGCGCCAGAATCCTTTTTAGGGGCTTCAGCAATCATTGTCTCAGTAGTCAACATCAGTGAAGACACAGAAGCTGCATTTTCCAGAGCGCAACGAACAACTTTCACTGGATCGATCACACCGTCTTTTAACAGATCAGTGTATTCATCAGAGTAAGCGTTGAATCCATAGCTCACTGATTTATTTTGCAGAACACGGTCCAAAACGATAGCGCCATCAAGACCAGCGTTGAAAGCGATCTGACGAATTGGCTCTTCACAAGCTCGGCGAATGATTGTTGCACCGAAAGCTTCTTCTTCAGCAAATTTTGTTTTGTCGACTTTTTGAGCCGCACGCAAAAGAGCTGTTCCACCACCAGCAACGATACCTTCTTCAACCGCTGCGCGAGTTGCGTTCAGAGCATCTTCAACACGGGCTTTTTTCTCTTTCATTTCAACTTCGGATGGAGCACCAACGTGAACGATGGCAACACCACCAGAAAGTTTTGCCAAACGCTCTTTCAGTTTTTCTTTGTCATAATCAGAAGTTGTTTCTTCGATTTGAGCTTTGATCTGACCAACACGTGCTTGGATGTCTGCTTTTTTACCAGCACCATCAATCACTGTTGTGTTGTCTTTGTCGATCACAACACGTTTAGCAACACCAAGGTCTTCAATAGTTGCTTGTTCCAATTTGCGACCAACATCTTCAGAGATCACTTTTGCATTCGTCAAGATAGCGATGTCTTCCAACATTGCCTTTCGACGATCACCAAAGCCAGGAGCCTTAACAGCAGCAACGTGCAGGGTGCCACGCAATTTGTTCACAACCAATGTTGCCAAAGCTTCGCCCTCAACGTCTTCGGCAATGATCAACAAAGGACGGCCAGATTTAGCAACGCCTTCCAAAACGCCGATCATGTCTTTCATTGAAGAGATTTTTTTGTCGTAAACAAGAACGTAAGCGTTCTCAAGAACGGTTTCCATTCTTTCTGCATTCGTCACAAAGTACGGAGACAAATAACCACGGTCGAATTGCATTCCTTCAACCACAGTCACTTCTGTTTTTGCAGTTTTAGATTCTTCGATAGTGATCACACCTTCGCGACCAACTTTATCCATAGCATCTGCCAACATTTGACCGATTTCTTTGTCATTGTTTGCAGAGATCGCACCGACCTGAGCGACTTCGTTGGAACCTTTAACAGGTTTTGCCATTTTTTTCAGTTCTTCAACCACGATCGCAACCGCTTTATCAATTCCACGTTTTACAGCTGTTGGGTTGTTTCCCGCAGAAACAATTTTAACGCCTTCACGGTAAATTGCTTGAGCCAAAACAGTGGCCGTCGTTGTTCCATCACCAGCTTGGTCGTTGGTTTTAGAAGCAACTTCTTTCACCATCTGTGCGCCCATATTTTCAAACTTGTTTTCAAGTTCGATTTCTTTTGCCACTGTCACACCGTCTTTGGTGATCAGAGGTGAACCAAAAGATTTTTCGATAACAACGTTGCGACCTTTGGGTCCCAAAGTTACTTTTACTGCGTTTGCCAGAGCATTAACGCCCTTCAAGATGCTAGATCTTGCATTTTCAGAAAACAGAAGTTCTTTAGACATTTTTTGACTCCTTCAGAGTTAGTTAAAATAATTAATAATTTTCGTCTTAGTTAAAAATGCCGAGAATGTCTTCTTCGCGCATCATCAGGTATTCGCTGCCATCCAGCTTCAATTCAGTGCCAGCGTATTTGCTGAAAAGAATTTTATCTCCGGCTTTTACTTCCAACGGGAGAGTTTTTCCGTCTTCAGTCACTCGGCCTTTGCCGGTCGCAACGATTTCACCTTTTTGAGGTTTTTCTTTTGCCGTATCGGGGATGAACAAACCACCTGCGGTTTTGTCCTCTTCAGCCATGCGACGAACCAAAATGCGATCGTGCAGTGGGCGTACGCCGAATTCATTTTTAGCCATACATTTTCCTCCTGGTTGACAGGGAGCTTCGCTTCGGATGCCCGCCTGTGTCATTTGTGTCTTAAATATTCGAAGGCGCACCTACGCGCTTCGCTTTAACTGTAAGCGGAATGAATATGGAGGGGGGACTATGACTGTCAAGGTAATCCCATAAAAAAACCCAAAATGGACAAAGAGACTCGGGACTAAATTAGGGGCCTTTTTGCTCTGAAGCTTGAGCTGGCAAAGAGGGGAAGGGGGACGAACTGGCGGTGAATGCTCGTTCTTCGGGCGAACCGACCCCCATGGAAAGGGAGTAAGCTTCCATCAAGTCAGCGACCTCTTTGGTGGTCATTCTGGCGGCCGCCTGCTTAAAGCGATCTGGGGATGTTTGCCGTGATAGATAAAGAGCGAGGTAATCGGCAATGGATAGATCGTTGGCGACGTCCAGGTTCCACTGCAGCTGCGAGAGTTGTTTGTCCAGCTCATTGAGCTGAGTCTTTTGCCCAGCTGTTCGGTACCTGGCTTGCTGGGCCCTTACAGAGGCAATCTGCTGCTGAGCCACCTGAGTTTTTTCCATCTTCCAGTCATTGAAACTGATGATGATGGATTCATTGGACACTTTGGCTGCAGCCTGGCTGGGGCTGACCGCAAAAAATAAAACAAATGTCATTGCCAGTGCTGATCGGAGAAGCATCAATAAATCCTTTGATAAAGTCAGTTTCAGTACCCCCAGGCTCACTTCAATTTTAAGACCACTGAAAAGGTCCCCCATAACCAACATATGCGATCTGAGTGATTAACCCCTGTGAACTCCTGAACACCTAGGCCCGGTTTTGTCCCGGCTCATAAATATCGACGCAAGCAAAGTTTTCATGGTTTCGCCGCAAAATTCGACAACTTCAAGATCTAGACAAAATCCCTGAATTTTGGCTCCTGGATTGAGTTTTACGGCATTCCTACCGACCAGAAATCACCAATTAAGGTCTCTCTTTTGCTGAAGGATTAAGCATGGCAGGTCGGATCAGTGACTATCCTCTCCATTTCAGCCCTCAATCATTCTCAAAGCTCTTAGCTCTTGGTCTGGCCCTCTGTTTGTCAGCTTGTTCGTCAAATTCTTCCTTTTCAACGGTGGGCAGCAGCGATGAGTCCAGCAATGTAGGTGAAAGCACGCCCGACCTAGGTCCCGCTGATCCACCCGAGCCCCCCAATCAGTCAGAGCCGGAAACACCAACACCTGAACCAGAAACCCCATACTCACCCCTGAGTTGGGAAGTCACCAACAACGCTGAAAAATCTCAATGGTCCAAGTATGTTTTTTCGGTCATTGAAAATGAGACCTTCTCTTTGCTGGATGGGGCGGATGACATCGGAACGTTTTGTCCTAAATACAGTTCCCTGGAAAAATATCAAAAGATCAATTTCTGGGGAATGCTCGTGTCCGCCATGTCCAAGTTTGAAAGCAACTATGATCCATTGATGAGATACAAAGAAACAACTATGGGAAGAGATGCCATCACCGGGCAAGCGGTTTATAGCGAGGGCCTGCTCCAGCTCTCTTACCAAGACATCCAGTGGATGCCACGCTGCGAATTCAATTGGAACCTGGATCGCTCGTTGGCAGTGACGGATGCCAGAAAAACGATTCTCAATCCGCAAAAAAATCTGCGCTGTGGGCTTTTAATTTTAGAGCGTCAATTGCAGAAATACCACCGTATTACGATCGACAGTGGGGCCTATTGGGCGGTGATCAAAAGTGGTGGCAAATACCAGAAGATTACTCAGATCGCAGCGATGACAAAATCATTGCCCTTTTGTCAGTAGAACCCAGAGCTCAGTTTTCGTTAAAAAAGAATGGGTCGATCTTGCTCGCTGGTGTCTCGGTATGATTTTTCATTTTGAAGTTGCCGTTGAACTAGATTTCCGAGGGCATTCAGCTCACGCGCCATCAGTTGTAAAATATCGTCCGATGAAACCATTCCACATGCCAAGCCAGAATCATCGACAACGACCATACGGCGCACTCCTTCTTCTTGCATCTTATCAGCAACTTCAGCGATGCCATCGCTGTCATGCACGGTGATGACTTTCGGAGACATCACCTCTTCCACGGGGGTGTCAAAAGGCAAGCCCTCCGCGACAACTGTCAGAACGATGTCTCTGTCGGTGAGGATTCCTAGAGGTTTATTTTTTCCGCTGAGTCCAACCACCACAAGACTTCCGACATGATGCTCTTTCATCAATTGTGCGGCTCTTTTTAATGTCGCTCGTTTTTCCACAGTAATTATTTTATCCGAACAGAGATTTGAAATAGGCATAAAACCTCCCAGTCTAAAAAAAGTCATCCAGTGGTGGCGCGCCTGCGATTGACCAAAAAAGATACAATCACAGACGACTCCGCCACCAGATGTTTGGAACTGCCCGTTGGGATTTCCCCAGAGCAGCTCGAGAGGTGGAAAAACAAATGAAGCATTCCCTTCTCCTGACTCTGTTTAAGCTTCTCTCCGAGCATTCACAGACAGTCGAAAGTTGGATTCATCCGCGGCGTTTGAGCTTTCACACCCAAACACGTTCCATTCAAATCTCCTCTGACTTTTGACATCAGGGAAGATCTTCCCCCAAAGATCCTCGTTCTATCAGAGCGGGACAGTATTCATTGAATAAACAATGCCCTGCTCTGCAGACCTTATCGATCTTATCCGCCCCCCTGAAAGGCTCAGTGGTTCCGTTTTAATCAACCGCCCCGATTTTTAACGTCGAAGCTGCCGACTTTTCAGACCACCTTAGCTGACACCGGAGAGTGTCACCGACCTCTCAGAGGTTCCGTGCTTTCATCAAAACTCATGACCGACATGTTGTCTGCTCGCTCTTGAAAAAGTTGTTGGCTGCATCCGTCCAGCCCTTCACCAACAATTCTGCCTTCGCCTCTGTTCACAGGCTCGGCCTTCTTCTCCAGTCTCCCGCCCTCGTCCTGCGTTCGCTGACTGGTGAACTTCGCATGTTCGCTCTCGCTACAACCTGCCGACTTGCCAACCTCAAACACGATCTGTCTGAAGTTCTGTCGACCAGCTTCCCTGCAAGATTTACCTCACAAGGTGATCCAGGCTACAACAGCCACTGGACATTTCTGTTGACGGGATTTTCACCCGCTTGAGTTCTGACTAGCATCGCTGCTATCGAACATACCAGACTGTAAGAGCATCAATTGTGCCAATGTTTTTCTGTTCCGCTTTCAAACTTATTGCTCGCGGGAGCTCCGGAAAGATTTCTCTGGGGCAAACTGACCATAAGGGGGTTCAAAAAGTCTCCTCTTGTGATCTCGTTTGTATCCCAAAAATTTTTCCTGGTTGTGTCACCTGGAGCAAATGTAGAAAAAATATTTCAACCAGCCGCTCTCCGCGGTATGACATACAGAGAAACATCCAAAGAAAGAGCTGCCCCTTGCCAAGAGTTTTTCGAAGATACTCATTTTCAGGATCCGTTCCCTGGATCATCGCGCTCAACATCGGCGTTTTTATATTGTGGCATGCGGCCACCCGCGAAAGCTCGCTGATATTTATGGCGGACAATTTTTTAGTCAGTTGGACCGGCCTCACCGAGGGGCGTATTTGGACCCTGTTGACTTCAGAATTTTCGCATAATCTGTTGATCCACATCTTTATCAACATGTTTGTGCTCAATAGCTTTGGACCGATTGTCGAATCCGTCCTGGGGAAAAAGACATTTCTTTTATTCTATCTGCTGGCTGCTGTCGTGAGCTCGCTGTGCCACAGTTTGGTTTCAGCATGGATTCTCGGCGAGCCTGATCTTCCGGCACTGGGGGCCTCGGGGGCGATCTCTGGTTTGGTTTTGCTTTTTTCCATGCTTTTTCCGAAACAGAAAATATTGATCTTTGGTTTGATTCCGATACCTGCTCTGTGGGGGGCCTTGCTCTTTATTGGATTGGATATTTGGGGCCTGATCGCGCAAGCCGAGGGCGGAGGACTTCCGATCGGACACGGAGCTCACTTGGGCGGAGCCCTGACCGGCATTTTGTTTTATTTTTTATATCTTCGAAGAAAGAGATTCCAGTTTATTGGCTAGGGAGTTCTTTTGACTGCCTTCAGCTCTTCTCGACGACTTTGCAAAAGAAAAATGACCTCTTGATCTGACACCGCAGAAAAATCTTCGTACCAGTTTCCAACGGCACGCAGGTCCTCTCGCTCTTCGAGGGCGATTAATTCATGAACACGCCCCCTCAGGCATCTTGCTGAGCTGGCAGAAGCCACGGGTGTCGCCACCACAATTCGCTGAGCTCTTTTCCTTTTCAAATATTTGACCGCGGCCAACACAGTTGCCCCCGTGGCCAATCCATCGTCGACAATGATGACGGTCCGACCGGTCAATGTTGGGAGCTGATGCCCTTCACGAAATACATGGATTTGTCTTTGAATTTCTTTTTCTTCTGACTGCACCGTCGATACCAGGTCTCGCAAACTCAGGCCCGCCCGCGACATCAATCTTTCGCTAAAGGTCGGCTCACTGGCTTCGCAAATTGCGCCCACTGCCAACTCCACGTTGAATGGCGCGCCAATTTTTCGCACCACCAAGACCTCAAGCGGAACATCCAATGCTTGTGCGACTTTCGCAGCAACAGGGACCCCACCACGAGGCAACGCCAATATGACCGGCTCCTCGGATTTGTATTTCAGCAACTTTTCTGCGAGTAAATCACCCGCTTCAATACGATTTAGGAAAATCATCACCTGCACTCCTGTGAAAGGGTTCGCCCAATTTATTAGCAATGATGATGCCAAACTGATCTGTTCTGTATGCGGTTTCAGCAAGATTTCCACCCGATCCCGTGTCAAAATAACCCACCCTGACAAGGTCACTTCGTCACCAATCCTGATCTATTGATCCAAGATTGACCACTCTGGGGATTTCCTTGAAATTAGAACTGGACTAGTTTCATTGTTCGAATTGGTTTGGACCTCTTGCTCGAAAGGATTTCACCCATGAAAAAAATCATTTTTTCTTTCGCCCTTTTTTCCGTGGCCGCTTTTGCGGACTCACATTCCAAACATGAAAAACACCGTGAACACGAGGCCCATGTTCATGGCTCTGGAAGTTTAGCGATTGCCTTTGATGCCAACAAAGGAAAGATCGAGTTCCTCGGAGCCGCAGAAGGCATTCTTGGTTTTGAATATCAACCTCGAACAGCCAAGGACAAAAAAGCGGCTGCCGAGGCGACTGAGCGATTTGAAAAAGACATCGGCAAAATAGTGCAAATGGATCCAGCTTTGAAATGTCAATTCACCAAGGACCTGATTGGCCAAGTTCCTGAAAAGGGCGAAGAGGGTTCGGGAAAACACTCGGATTGGGCAGCGAACTTCAGCGTGAGCTGCGCCAAAGATCCCGTGGGCACTAAAATCAAGGTGGACTTTAGTAGCTTTGAACGCATCAAAGACGTCGACATCACTGTCCTGGCCGGCGCCATCCAGAAAAGCGTTGAGTATAAAGGAAGCTCGGTCATCATCGACCTGAATTGATTCCAAAAAACCGAGAGCTGGGTGGCAAGACCGGTCAGAATCTCGGGAGCGCTCCTGAATATTCAGGTTCTTTTGTTTTTTCTCCAGCCGATCCTAAAGGACCTCAGAAAGGAAGAGAACTCTTCAGAGCTATCCTTTAAACCTTCCTCACATATCTCTAGTACCATCTCTAACGCACGCCCAGGTCTTCGCTCTTCGTTCTTCCAATCCCATCCCGACATCAAACTATTTGCCAAGAAGTTGATTTGCTCCATAAACAGGTTGTTCTGTTTCGGATACTTTTCAAAAATAGCTTTTACGTTTTTATATTTCGTATGTGAGCCCGGAACGAGGTCTTTTGAGTGTCCTTTAACGACCTCATCCGAAGCTGATAGTTTCTTTAACAAAAGATGCTTGGGAGCAACGTGGTCTTCAACATCAAGACTCATGTCACAAAGTTTAAGGAATGACCGGGCAATAGCTGGTGTAACAAAGCCTTGCGCCTCTCTTCTTTTTTCTCGCTCATAGGCAACATCATCAACCACCTGCTCTTCGTCGCTTAAAATTTCATAAAGGTCATCTTCCGTAGCGGCCTCTTGGGATAAGAAGTTGAAGCATCTATCAAGTATCCGATAAAGGAAAGAGTGGTGGTAGGTATCCATCGCGGCAATGAGAGAAATAAAAATATCCCAGCTCTGTTCGGACTTACCAAAAAGAATATAGTTATCAATTTCAAAAGTTAATCTGGACTCAATTATTTTTTCGATTCGAGGATTTGCCTCACAATTTCCCTCAAGCCAATCAGCTTCGGCAACCCAAACCAAGGTGGAAAATGCCATTACAAGAAATTCTTCATCCATTTCAACTATCTTTTCAACGGCTTTATCGAGACCGATTTCAGATAAAATCTCCAGCCACGCTCCAAATCTGTCCGCATCAAATTTCTCATCTTCTCCCATTTTTATGGGCTTCCAAAGATCCTCATCAAAAATTGCTTCGATCTGCTGGGTATTCGCAAAGGCAATTACTTCTCCCGAGTCTTCCAGTCCAATTTCATCTATCCATCGAATCAATTCAGGAGCAGAGGCATTACGGACCCTTTCTGGCAATGACGGGTCCCTAAGTAAAACTTTAATGAGAGGAGCTGACGACCTGGCCTTTATCTCTGACATTGAAAACCTCCAAAATTTTTTCCGATTTCAATCACAAATCTTGGTGTGAACCTAGTTAGGCCGGCCACATCAACAGCCTCCTGAGCGGTTGAACCAATGATAGATCGAATTTCATAAAAAGACGACGTTGGGTGTCTCTTCCTTTAAGATGTCGCACTTCTATACTCCCAATCTTGTCGTGTCATTGAGAGGTGCGTGATGTCGACAAATCTATTTTTTACGAACATCGATTGTCGAAGCGTGCCCTCAAGTCGCATACCAAGTTTTTCCACTACTCGCTGACTTGCTTTGTTTTCTGAAATACATCTTGAAGAAATTCTGTGAATGTCATTTTTGTTTAAAGCTTCATTGATCAATACTTTAGAAGCCTCAACGATCAGTCCTTTTCCCCAAAATGGACGAGCTAGAGCATAGGCAATTTCAATTGATTTGTGCGGTTTGGTATTCCAGAACCACCCAACTGTACCAATGACTTTCGTCGACTGATTTTTAAGTACAATCCTATAAGGTTCGGATAGGCCTTTCTTATAATTTCCCTGGGCATATTCAACAAGTGCCATCGAATCTTGCTTAGATTTATGCGCTTGCCATGTGGTAAGTTTTGATACCTCTGGATCTCCACAATACTCGAAAATTGCATCAACATCATTTTCATCTAGGGGCCTTAGCAGAAGACGTGATGTTTCCAAAATAGGTGGCGTCCAAATGGTTCTGTTTAATACCTCAGAAATAGAACTTGAAACTTGATTCAACTGATCTCTGGCAGAAGCATCAGGATCTGATCCTGAAAACCCCATTCTATAGCCATCACCAGTAAATCGAGGTGTAAGATGCAGATGGGCATGTGGAACTTCCTGACCAGCAACAGTTCCATTGGATAAGAAGAGATTTGAACCTTCTGATTTAACGCCGGCAGGATCGTAAGCTTTTTGAATGTCCTGAGCTAAAAGGGCCATTTTAGAAAAAACCTGCGAAGGAACATTTTCAAAAAAATGGTGATGTTCGTTTGGAACTATAAGTACATGACCTCGATTGATCGGATGAATGTCCAAGAACGCCGAAATTTCTTTATCTCGATATACAAAACTTGCGGGAAGTTCAGACCTAATAATTTTACAGAAAACACAATCTGCGCTCACAGACTACCTTCCGAGAGCCATCCAAATTCTGTAGTCGACAGTTTGTAGTTTTCTATTCGTCGACTACGGCCGTGACTACGAATCGACTACACATAAACATGCGTAAAAGTACGTAAAACGATATGGGTGCTCTCGACTCCCCATCGGGGATCGGCTAGTCAACTTCCTGATTTGTCTTTGGAACTTTAAATTTTATGGAAAAATATGAGAAACCTTGGGGAAAAAATGGCTCGCACCATGCGGCCAATAAGAACAGTCGTTCCTCCATATTGTATATCTCTGATTTCACTGAGTTTCAAGCGATTCCCTGGTATCAGGATCGGGCTTTCCTCCACCAGAAATATATCGCCGAACGCATGTCCTCTAGGCAAATTGCCAAGTTGATAGGTTCCTCCAGATCGACTGTTATCACTCATCTAAAGACGCATGGCATCCGTTTGCGACGCCAAGAGGAAAGCCATGCCATGAACCCAGGGCAAGTCAGATACGGCTCTAAACTACTCCACGGGCAATTGGTCGAAAATAAGGGCGAGACTCAAATCATTCAAAAAATGGTCAGTCTGCGCAAACAGGGGTTTAGCTATTGGAAAATAGCCGCCGTCCTTAGTTCGATGGCAATACCGACAAAATCCAAAACAGCGAAATGGCAAGCGGCAACGGTTATGAAAATTCTGAAAGCTCAAAACTAAGCTTCCATCTTCTTGCTAGGGAGTCGGTAAGACCTTTGGCTCGTCAACAAACAGTTCTTTAGACCCAGGGGAATTAGAAGGACTAATTTTCCAGCCTTGACCGAGGGTTAGATTTTGCCATTTAACCAAGTTCTTCTGCGTACTTATTTAAGTTTTTCATCAATCGTCCCGAAATGATCAACGGATAAGTGTCATTTAAAGGGAGCCACGGATGAGCAACATTGTTGACCTAGAAAAACTATTTCATCGAAGCAAAGACAGAATCAGAGACTTGGGCGAAGTCTTCACGCCGGATTCCTATGTCGAAGAAATGTTGAACTTACTTGCTAAAGATAAACGGGGTCTTTGGTCTGACGAAGAGATTGCTTTTTTTGAACCCTGCTCTGGTCACGGCAATATAGTCCTGCCAATTTACAAAAGACGACTTGAGGGCATCTTCAAAAAAGTTGTCTCACAGGGGAAGCAAAGTGAAGCTGCATGGTATGCAGTCGCAAATGCTCTTAATACATTATGGGCAATTGATATTGATGCGAAAAATATCGAGAACTGTCGCTCCCGCATTTTGTCTGCAACTTTAGATTTTTTGAAGAGTAAGCTTGATGTAAAAAGCGACTATTCCCTTATATCTAAGAAAAAAGTCTTTTTTGCCCATCTGCTCTCTGCGATCAAATGGCACATTGACGAGAATGAAACACTGTCTGCTCTGAGCAGACCAGAAACAGCCAGGGCTAGGGCCAACCTCACCAAGTCGGGTGCGAAGTGGTGCTCGCAAAACGGTCATCAATCACTGGATTTTGATTTAACTTGGGCTAATTTTTACCAGTCCTGTGAAGCTTCTAAAACTATTCCGCTAGAGTACGAACGGTCGATTCGTTTCATCGAAAGCATTATTTCTGGAAAGCTCAGGGGATTTGAAGACTTTGAATTTGCAAAGGCTGTTATTCAAATCAACAAACCGCAAGACACAACTCGAAAGCCAAGCAGATCGCTGTCTGTAGGTGCATAGAATGACTGCTTTGGCGATTAAACCAACAGCCCATGTCGTCGATGTTCTCGGCAACGTAATTGGCCGAGATCAACCTATTCTACGAATGGAAAAAGCATTAGAAATGGTCGCCTCGCTTGGAGAGGAAGTTTTTGCCGATGAGAATGTGGTTTTCTTCGATCCCTTCACTAAGGCAGGAGAGCTACTCCTGGCTTGTGCATTTCATCGTTGTTGGGCCAAATCAAAAGGCCAAACCAAACTTTTAGATATGGATATGGTGTTCAAAGAAATCTATGAGTCTAACCGTTATTTTGGCCTTGCGCCCGATGAACGCCATCACCGCCTGAGCATCAGAACATTTCTTGGCAATACCCATTCGCACGATGAAGACTTAAATCAAATCATCCGTGATGGCCACTATTTGTCTGAAGTCGATGGAAGATTAAATAAAGAGAAATTTGAAAAGGAGTTCAAATCCATGATCGAATATATCAATTCTAAAGCAAAAAATAAGAGACTAATTGCCGTCGGAAATCCACCGTATCAAGAAAACGATGGTGGTTTCGGAGGAAGTGCCACAGCCGTTTACAATTATTTTGTTGAATCTTTAATGGATCACAAGGAAATCGCAGAGGCCATGGTTGTGATACCATCACGATGGTTCACTACTGGAAAGGGCACAGCAAATTTTAGAGATCGAGTAATCGGCTCAAAGAATATAAAGTCGATTCGTCATTTCAAGCATTCCAAGTCAGTATTCCCGACCGTGGATGTTCTCGGTGGAGTGTGCTTCTTCCACTATGATTCCAGTTACAATGGAAAAATCGAATTTAGTGATGGAGAGAGCACGACGAAGATTGACCTGAGTGAGACCGACATTATTTTGGACGATCCTAGAGGATACGAGCTGTCTAGCAAAATTAAAAACATTTGGTCTGGAGATTTTGTATCAAGCATTGCCTGGACCGTTAGACCGTTTGGTATCCGAACTTTTTATTTCGTAAGAAACGGTTCTCTTGAGCAAGCTCATAAAAAGGCTATTCCATGCTTTACCAAAAGAAGAAAGATTCTTTATGCAAATATCGACGATATTCCAAAAAATACGTCGAAGATCGACGAATGGAAAGTGGCGGTACCCAAAGCCTATGCACCAGGATCAAAGATGGGAGTCCGCCGAGTAACACTGCCTGTAAACCAATATTTTATTATCCCAAAGGGATATATCACGACTGAAACCTATAATATCGTAGGAACCTTTAAGACCAAAAAGGAAGCTGAGAATTTCCTGGGCTATTTGACTACCAATTTCTCACGGTATTTTCTAGGCCTAAGAAAAGTGACTCAAGACATTTACAAAAACCAGTGGGAATGGGTGCCATTGGTCGACGTTACTCAAGAGTGGACCGATGAAAAACTCTACAAGATGTTCAAAATATCAAAAGAAGAGCAAGCTCACATAGCCAAAAAACTACAAGAGTGGTCATAGAGCATGGGCAAGCTTGTACTCTATGCTTACACCACCGAGAAATATCTAAAAGACGGTTGGATAAAAGTAGGCCACACAAAAATTGAAATCGGAGAGGAAAGGATTTGGAATCAATTTGGTACTTCAAATCCTGGGCGGTTCTCCCAAGATTCTGTGAGTCATAGATCCTGAGTCAGGTGGCGTTAGCTTGCTAACATGACTTCTCTTTCTTTTGCAAATCCTAATGGTGATTTCATTCCTAGTGCTGAGTGTGGATTGAT
>Ga0210057_1004454_pt1 | contig 18599 bp, 23 predicted proteins | sample CryGeyCG2114_010_2_FD_183968 | JGI IMG/M metagenome (GOLD analysis project Ga0210057, IMG submission 183968) | Groundwater microbial communities from aquifer - Crystal Geyser CG10_big_fil_rev_8/21/14_0.10 (SPAdes) (version 2) | ecosystem: Environmental > Aquatic > Deep subsurface > Groundwater ...
CAGGAAGTCGACGGAAGAAACATTGTGGTAAACATTGCTCGACCAAGAGAAGAGCGACCGCAACGAGATTTCAACAACTAAAAAATAACCAAAAACACTATCTGAGTACAGGCGCAAGTCAAGTAACAGGTAGTGTTTTTTTGTGGCTGATATAATAAGCTCATGCACATTCTTATTCTCCATGGGATAGAGGGCCACGCAGGTATTCATTGGCAAGGGTGGCTGAAAAAAGAACTAGAAAAGAAAAATCACAAAGTTTATATGCCAGAACTTCCAGATTCAAATCATCCAAAACGTTTTGAATGGCTGCATACAATTATTCAAGAAATGAAAAATGTTCCCTTGTCAAAGCTCATCATCGTCGCGCACTCACTCTCCGTTTCAAGCGCACTTGACTTTATTGAACAAGCCGATGCAAAAGTACTCGGTCTTATATCTGTATCAGGATTTTGCGAAGATTATGGTGCAGAACTAAATAGTTATTTCATGAAAGAAAAATACATAAAGTTTTCTGAAGTAAAAAAATATTTGTCAAAAGCTCACGTTCTCTTTGGAGATAATGACCCATATGTTCCGCAGGAAACATTAACCTCTCTCGCCCAGTGGCTCGGATTACAACCTGAGATTATCAAAGAAGGCGGTCATTTGAACAGTGATAGTGGATTTTCTACGTTTCCCCGATTGTTAGAAATAATTGAAGATCTTTCAATACATGACTGATAATTGGCTCCTGCCATTTCTTTTTCCAACTATCGCGGGAATATTTACTCTTCTCGGTGGGTTGCTATTTTTTCAAGTTAAAAAGATTCATTCTCATGCACTTCATTTTTCGTTGGGACTTTCCGCTGGCGTGATGATTTATCTCTCTTTCATGGAGTTGTTACCCCATGCGATACTTGATATTGGATTTTTGACTGCAAACATATTTTTCTTCTTGGGCATATTATTTATGAGCATTCTTGATTATCTAATGCCACATAGTTATATTGCTTCAAAACTTTGTTCATCAGGAGAGAATGATCGAAAATTATTTAAAGCAGGATTTATGATCACGTCGGGTCTTGCGATTCACAACTTTCCTGAAGGAATAGCAGTTTTTATTGGTACAGTGAGCGATCTGTCTTTGGGGTTTCTTCTCATGGTTGCAATCGCTTTGCACAATATTCCCGAAGGAATTGCAGTAGCAGCTCCAATATATTACTCAACTAAAAGTAAGATGCGTGCGTTTAAATATGTATTCCTCACGAGCATCATGGAGCCAATTGGAGCAGTTGCTGCATTTGCTTTGTTTGCGCCATGGCTTTCAGAGCAGTTGGTAGCATATATCTTCTCAGTTGTTGCGGGTATCATGGTCTATATAGCCTTTGATGAGCTTCTTCCGGTGTGTATGCTCAATTCTGAAAAGAAACAAATCCCCATAATCGGACTTCTTGTCGGGATGATGCTCATGGCAATAAGTTTGGTGTTGTTCTGATATCTTCAGTTGAGATTGAAGAAATTACTTTGTCTCCACAAAGTATAAGAAAAAGTAAATGATTTCTCCATCTCAGCTCGATTTGATTGAGTGTTTTCAACGTCATATAATTCAAAACTTGTACGATCAATATCAAGCGACCGGAATGCATCTGTAATTCGATCAGCATTTACTGCAAGAAAGGTGCGCACAGCAGGATAAATACCAGCATATCTGAGCAACTTCTCAGTTTGATTAATTAATACATTATTTGTCAGTCCTTCGAGTCCTCTTTGGAGTATTTCATTATCAGCTAAACGTGATTGACTCCATGCAGTAAGTCCTGTACGCAGATATCCAATTCGTTCTATGGCATTAAATGCGCGGCCAAGTTTTGTTTCACCTTTTTTGTCATTAAGTATTTCAAGAATGTGTTGTGATACGTTTTCATCTTTGAGAGATTCTGCAAGCATCTGTCTCATAACAATCATTTCTTCATCATGATCATCATCAGTTTTTTGATCAAAAGAAATGTCAGAGAGAATTGCTTCTGGTTCATCATGTTTTGCTGCAGTAGCAAATAGAATAGCTTGCTCTGGTAGGGTAAATATTGCATCTTCTCCAACTGCATCTTGCCAGTATCTTTGATCTGGCGCATGGCAATGTCGCACAAACTGCCGAGCAATGCCGATTGAAAGTTTTTCATGACGAAGATTGTCTACATCAGCACCAAGAAGAGATTTCCACTGGTCTGAATCGACTGAGTCAGGCTTGAATCGTTCAAAGCGAATTTTACCAATGAGTTTTTGGCCGTGTGATGATAGAGCAAAGTCACGATAAAGATCGATAAATGACCGATCGTGTCCAGCAATTTGAATAGTAGTAGGAAGCGTATTCTCTGTCACAATGTGCTTATTATATCAAAGTTCAGAAAATTACTTAAATTCCTTAATATTATTTATATTTATAAAGAAGTTATTCCCTTGTCCTGAGACTAGTTTGAATGCAGTTTTTCTTACAATCGTTTCAATAAGTCTTTCAAGACTTCGAATCCCTGGTTCAAATCCGAGAGGACGTACCAATTCTGGCCAAAGGGCTTCGTCTATCGTTAATTGAGTATCTTCAACACCCGTTAATTTCAAATATTTTGGGAAGATATAATTTTTACCAATTTCTATCTTTTCTTCATCGGTATATGACGGCATTTGAACAATTTCAAGACGATCAAGGACGGGTGGTGCAATGTTATTCGTATTATTTGCCGTCGCAACAAATAATACATTTTCCAAACTAAACGGATAATCAAGGAAATAATCTACGAAGTGCATATTTTGATTTGGATCAAGAAGCTCAAGGAGCACTCCCATAACTTCAGCTCGTGCATCAGGAGTTATACGATCAAGTTCATCCAGTAAAATGACAGGATTTTTAACCTTAACTTCCCGAAGAGCTTGAATGATTTTACCGGGCTCAGATTCGGGAGACAATTTTGATTGACCACGCAAATCACGCGCAGATGCAAGACCTCCAAACGGAATACGCATAAATTTTCTTCCCAAACTTTCGGCAAGAGAAATCGCAAAAGTGGTTTTTCCCGTTCCGGCAAGGCCAACAAAGAAAAGTGGACGCGTATGAATCGCATTTGAACCAAGTTTTTCCTTCTGAAGTTTGTAGATTGACAGGTATTCAAGTATCCGTTGTTTGATTCTCTCAAGACCAAAGTGATTCTTATCAAGTATTTGCTTTGTTGCAACAATATCTATGACATCCTTAGTTTCCGTAAACCAAGGGAGAGATACGATCCAGTCAATATATTTTTCAATAATATCCAAGTGTGAAAGATTTCCCCCATATCTCAAAGAAAGATTGATCCGTTCAATTTGCTCAAGGGCCTTTTGTTGCAGGTTAGCAGGCAACTGCACTGATTGCAATTTCTCCTTTAGCTTTGTAATCTCCGATAAAGCGGCTTGATCATCCATATAATTAGCAGACGAATATTGCGCTTGACAAAACAAGCAAATTTAGATATAAATTTACCATTAATAAATTCTCTTTATAAGTTTAATATAACAGATTTATGGCATCCAAACAAAATATCAAACCACTTTTTGATTATGTTTTGATTAAACCGCTTCAAGCTGAAGCAATGACAGCGTCAGGCATTCTCATTCCTGATACCGTCAAAGAAAAACCTCAAATGGGAGAAGTTATGGCAGTCGGCGATGGTTCGGCTTGTTGCAAAGATGAAAAGAAATGTGAATGTAAGATGATTGTCAAAAAAGGACAACATGTCATTTACAAAAAATGGGGTGGAAATGAGATCAAAGTTGGAACGGAAGAATGGCTCCTTGTTGAGCAAAAAGACGTTATGGCAGTAGTGTCCTAACATTCAATTGAAATTTAATTATTAATTATTACTAGTACTTATGGCAAAACAAATAATCTATGGAGATGAAGCTCGACAGAAACTCTCAAGCGGAGTAAACCAGTTAGCACGAGCAGTTGTTACCACTCTTGGACCTCGCGGACGAAACGTCGGGATCGATCGAAAATGGGGAGCACCGACAGTCGTTCATGATGGAGTCACCGTCGCAAAAGAGATCGAACTTGAAGATCCTTTTGAAAATATGGGTGCACAGATGGTCAAAGAAGCAGCATCAAAAACAAATGATGTCGCAGGAGATGGAACTACATCATCAACACTTCTGACCCAAGCAATGGTGAATCATGGAATTAAAAACATAACTGCTGGATCAAATCCAATGATCTTGAAGCGTGGAATGGACGCAGCAGTCGAAGAGGTTGTCGCACAGGTTCAGAAAATGGCAAAAAAAATCCCAACCGATGATATTGCTCAGATTACTCAGGTTGCAACTATTTCAGCTGCAAATGAAGAAATCGGAACAATTATTGCAGAGGCAATTAAAAAAGTTGGAAAAGATGGTGTGGTGACCGTAGAGGAAGGAAAAAGTCTTCAAATGGAAAGTGAGCATAAAGAAGGAATGGAGTTTGATCGAGGATATGCATCACCTTATTTTGTGACTAATCCTGATCGTATGGAAGCAGAAATTGATAGTCCCTATATTTTGATCACTGATAAGAAAATTTCAGCAGTATCAGACATGCTTCCCTTTTTGGAAAAAGTTGTCAAGGTGTCAAAAAATATTGTCATCATTGCTGAAGATGTTGATGGAGAAGCGCTTGCCACACTCGTGGTAAACAAACTTCGCGGCACATTCAATACCTTGGTTGTCAAAGCGCCAGGTTTTGGAGATCGCAGAAAAGCAATGCTTGAAGATATCGCTATTTTGACCGGTGGAACAGTAATATCAGAAGATATCGGAAAGAAACTGGAAAACGTTGAAATCGAAGATCTTGGTCGTGCAGATCAGGTCTGGGCAGATAAAGAAAATACCCGAATAGTTGGGGGAAAAGGTGATAAAGCAGCGCTCAAAGCGCGTATCGGACAAATCAAAAAAGAAATGGATGCTTCATCTTCTGACTTTGATAAAGAAAAGTTGCAGGAGCGACTCGCAAAGCTTGCTGGTGGTGTAGTCGTGATAAAGGTAGGGGCAGCAACCGAAGTCGAGATGAAAGAAAAGAAAGAACGAGTCAATGATGCAGTCTCAGCGACAAAAGCAGCTCTTGAAGAAGGAATTGTCTCAGGAGGAGGCACAACCTATCTTCAGGCACGCAAAGCACTTGTCGCACTTCGCAAAAAGATGAAGTTTGATGAAGAAAAGATTGGCGTCGATATTGTCTATAAATCACTGGGTGAGCCAATCAAAATGATTGCTCAAAATAGTGGCATGGACCCGGGACAAGTCATGTACCAGGTCGAAGAGAAGAATGACCCTGATTATGGATTTGATGCAATAAATCGAGATTTTGGATCCATGATAAAAAAAGGAATTATTGATCCCGCAAAAGTAGTGCGAACCGCAATACAAAATGCAGAATCAATTGCAGCAGCAATTCTTACCACAGAAGCATTGGTAGCAGATCTTCCTGAAAAGGATGCGCCTGCTTCCGGTGGTGGTATGGGAGGAATGGGTGGTGGAATGCCGGGAATGATGTAATTCTCGCATTTACGCCAATTGTCAAAAAGCCCCGCCGTTTAAAAAAGGCGGGGCTTTTTTATGACCGAAGAAATAGGCGATATGTATTGATTATTATTCTTGAAAGCAGTACTATGAAAGTACATATCGTATATTTCCTTTCCTATGAGTCTGGAATCTATCAAGGTAAAACTGTCAAATTATTTTCGATCAAGTGAGGTTGATTCTGACCATATCCCTCTGACGATTTTCAAACAAAATAATCAAGTCATTTTTTTGTATAAAAGTAAAAAAGATAATAGAGTGATTAAAGCGGAGAGTGAGGATGGGTTTAATTTTGAAATTACTCCCGGTAATTATGAGCACCCACTTCCGCTTCCAAATGAATTTCAAGTTCCTCATTTGTTGTATAAAGAACAACAGGTGAAATATTATGGAGATCGAAACATCAAAGTATCATTTTCAATTAAAGGGGAGGATTGGAAATCAAATGTAAAGACATTGATACTGGCGGCTTTTCCCATTGAGGTTGCTCAGGTGATACTTCGCACACAAGGGATTCTGGTTCAGTATTTTGGGAAGGAGATAAGAGATAACAGAATGCACTATTCAATGTATCTTGCCCTGTTTAATAAAGACCAACCCGATCAATTATTATGGAAAACAAATGAACCAATTTGGCATCAAGATGATCAGTGGAGTGAAAAAGATATACGTCCCATTGGATCAATATTTCTCGAAGATAAAATAATGAGTTACTGGTTTGTAGATGGAAAATGTATTTATGGAATTGTCCATTCGGGATTTATATATGACCCCAAAAAGATACTTGAAAATAGCGTTATTAAACATAGTGATAATCCAATAATTGCTCCTAAAAAAAAGAATGATTGGGAAGCTTTTAACACCTTTAATCCTGCAGTCTTGCAGACGGGAAACAAGGTCCATATTTTATATCGAGCTCAGGGTTTTGATTATATTTCAGCAGTCGGATATGCATCTTCGAATGACGGAATAACGATTAATGATCGTCTGGATAAACCAATATTCTCCCCATCCAATGATTTCGAGACCAATGATTCATCTGGTGTAAATCATGACTTTGTGTCTGGTGGAGGATTTGGTGGGTGTGAGGATCCACGATTAACTCAAATTGACAACAGAGTATATATGACCTATGTGGCATTTGATGGATGGTCTCCTCCACGTCTTGCTCTGACATCAATTCATATTGAGGATTTTTTACGAAAACGATGGCATTGGTCTAAACCGGTTCTCGTTTCGCCGCCGGGAATAGTCGATAAAAGTGGATGTCTTCTTCCAGAAAAAATTAACGGTAAGTACGTTTTTTTTCACCGCGTATTTCCAAATATCTTGATCGATTATCTCGATGATTTGAATTTTGATGGGAAGACTCATTTTTTAAAGGGTGAATACCAAATTAAAGTTCGTCCGAACAAATGGGATAGTCGTAAAATTGGAGCAGGAGCGCCACCGATAAAAACAGAGCATGGTTGGTTGCTCATTTATTACGGCGTAGATGATCGAGATGATAGCAAATATCTCATTGGCGCTATGCTTTTGGATTTGAAAGATCCTACAAAAGTTTTGTATCGCTCAGATGACCCAATCATGCGTCCTGATGAAGTGTATGAAAATAATGGTTTTAAACCAGGAATTATTTATCCCTGTGGAGCAGCGGTAATTGAAGAGAATCTCATGATTTATTATGGTGGAGCAGATTCGTATGTGTGTGTAGCGTACGCAAACTTAAACACATTTCTCCAAGAGCTTATGACTCAGAAACAAATTCATTTAAAAAGTCTAGAAGTTCGTGAATTATCATACGGCTAATGCTTCTGAATCGTCATCCACAAAACCCCATCATTTCCCCAAATCCCAAAAATTCTTGGGAAACATTTGCTACGTTCAATGGTGCAGTCATCAAGAGAAATGAATTATTTTATATGTTCTATCGATCGATGGGTGATGAAACAAGTGTGCTTAATTTTGAGTTTAGAATGTCAACGATTGGGAAAGCAACAGGACATGACGGGATATCATTTGACCATCATGAGCAGTTTATTAAACCCGAGGAATTATGGGAACGGTATGGATGTGAAGATCCTCGCGTAGTCGAAATAGAAGGTACATATTATATTTTTTATACTGCTTTAAGTAATTATCCGCCAAATGAGAACGGAATAAAAGTTGCAGTAGCAATATCTTCCGACTTAAATTCGATTTCTGAAAAACACCTCGTGACACCCTTTAATGCGAAAGCAATGACGCTCTTTCCAGAAAAAATTAACGGTCTGTACACTGCTATTTTAACGGTCAATACCGACAAGCCTCCTTCTCAGATTGCGATTGCTCAATTTGAGAATATTCAAACGCTGTGGGATGCTCATTTTTGGGAGCAGTGGTATGAGAATTTGGACGAACATATTATCAATTTGAGAAGGGTTAATAGTGATCAGGTTGAGCTGGGTGCGCCGCCTATTAAAACGCCACAAGGTTGGGTTCTGATCCACTCATATATCAAACACTATCTGAGTCGTGATATTGAAAAAGAATTTCGTATAGAATCGGTACTTTTAGACCTGACAAATCCACAAAAAATTATTGGTCGAATTGAAAAATCATTACTGAAACCGGAGGCTGATTACGAATTACATGGACAAATTGAGAATATTGTATTTCCATCAGGTGCAATCATTGAGAATAATGAACTGAGGGTTTATTATGGTGCGGCAGATTCGTATTGCGCGCTGGCAAGTACTGATATCCCTACTTTTATGTCACATTTTGAAATAAATACTCCCTCAACACTTAAATGTGAAAAGTTTCAAAACAATCCACTTCTTGAGCCTATTGATGTACATTTATGGGAATCAAAAGCTGTTTTTAATCCAGCAGCAATTGAGATAGAGAATATAGTATATATTGTTTATCGGACTTCTGGATCAGATAATCTTTCTCATTTAGGGCTTGCAATAAGCTATGATGGTATTAGTATTGATGAACGGCTTACAACACCCATTTATCCCCTTCGAAGCGTATATGAGGTGCCACACGTTGCTGGAAGCGCGGCTGGTGCTGAAGATCCTCGAATAACTCGGATAGGAGATATTTTGTATATGTTGTACACCGCATTTGATGGAAGACTTCCTCGATTGGCAATGACCTCCATAACAGTTCGGGATTTTTTAAATCGAAAATGGGAATCATGGTCGGAACCAAAAATTATATCACCTCCAGATATTGCCGATAAAGATGGCGCTCTTTTTCCCGAAAAGATCCAGGGTAAATATGTATTTTTACATAGAGTTGAGCCAAATATTGTAATCGATATGGTTGATGATTTGGAATTTGAAACAAAATCACACCTTGGCGAGACAAAAACCATTACTCCTCGTCAGGGATCATGGGATGGGGTAAAAATTGGAATTAACGATCCGCCAATTAAAACAAAAGATGGTTGGTTGATCATCTATCATGGGATTAGTGAAATAGATCGACATTATCGGATAGGAGCTTTACTTCTTGATAGAGAAGATGTCACCAAGGTTTTGGCACGGACACCGTATCCCATTTTGGAACCAGAAGCATTGTATGAGCGGGACGGAGTCGTGGATAATGTAGTATTTCCTTGCGGACATGTGCTAAAAGGGGATGAGCTTTATTTATATTATGGTGGAGCTGATAAAGTACTCTGTGGGGCAAAAATCAGCATATCAGATTTACTATCCTATCTCAATAGAAGTCGTGAGAAAAAATACCTGAAATAGTACGTATTGGAGTTTTTAAAGCGATGTTCCAGTTAATAAAAAAAATATGATTGCAAGAAAGATAAAAAGCATTGCACCCAATACCACAACGAGTGATGGAAAGAATATGAGTAATTTGCTGATAATGAGATTGAAAAGCTTGCGAAAATTATCAAGTATATTTATGGGTTCCATTGTGGATTAATTATTGTTTAGTATTTGAATACTGCATAATATTTTTTAATTCAGTAATGATGATTATCATCATTGGAATAATCAAAAATAGTACTTTTCCAATCATTGAATTTACAGAATTGGTCAAAAATCCTAAGTACGGGATAATTGCTATTACCAAACCCTTGATCTGAATTGGGATAACGTGCTTTGAGTCAGGCGTTTCGTTATTATCTCCTTTTGTAATAAACTGACCATTTTCTATCGAATCGATACGATGAGTGATGACGCCATTTTGCTCAAATCTATTTGAGTTGAACGAGATGATATCTCCAACCGCATATAGTGAGGGATCCATTTTTTGGACGATTATCAAATCTCCTTGCGTTATTTTTGGAGCCATGGAGCTTGAAATATTGATAAAAATAAAAAACTTCCCCAAAAACCCATTCCCAATAAATAGTGAAATGAATACATTTAGAGTAAAAAAAATAAGGAAGAGGATGTAAAGTTTAGAATTTTTAAAAGATAATAGTGCTGACGAGGGCATGAATTTATTATACGAAATATTACCAAGTACCGCTGGTAATATCACTTTTTAAAGTTCGTGTTGCATGAATTCCGGTGATATTTTCACTAGGTTCGTTTCGATAGGTACGCATGTAAAGATCAAAATTGCATTCCTTTAATTTTAAATTTTCATCGCTTGCATTTAGGCTCAAGAATATCACCCATTCTTCAAGATCTCCTTCTCCAAGACTGTCTTGTAGAGATAAGCCCATCAATGTACCGTTATATACCTCAGTTAAATCCCTCCGAACGATGCTGAGTTGAAGTGCGTCACAAAGTAAATCGTCCCCTCCGCGCTTGACCGTCTGGAGAGAATACTTTACGTCGAGCGCTCCATCCTTTTCAATGCGTACTGTTTTGGCATCAAATCCTCCGGGTGCAATTCCTTCAGTGGTAAAAAAATTGATAAGTTGCGAAAAATTTGCCGTATTAATATTTACAAATGAAAGCGTTGTGATGGAAAATTGATTGTCAGCAATTTTTCGTTCTGCAACCAGATCTGCACTAGTGAGGCCTGTTTGAAGAAACCAGTAGCCGAGAGTTATCATAGCGATGAGCATGACCTGAGTTCTTATATTTAGCATTTCATTTATCTATAATAATTATCATTTTCTTTTTTGAGACATTTTAATCACACGGTCAATAATGAGGAGCGTTGCAGGAATCAATATCAGGATTACCAGGCCGAATGGAGATTTCGCAAATGCGACAAGAAAGCCAATCTTTGGTACGACGAACATGACCTTTCCTAGTACCTGATCTGATTTGACCGTGTCATTATCAATTGATCTATTTGCATCACCCTTTGTAATAAAAACTGTATTATCCGAATCATCTTGAACCTTGATTATTCTATGGGTAACAATGCGTTCATCTGCCTCTTTAAAGGTAACAACATCATTTTTATTGTATTGCTGGATTGCTTTAATCAAAATAATGTCTCCGGTCATAATGGTATTTTCCATTGATCCAGACTGAACAACTAAGGATTTATAATTTCCAAGTAAGCCAGTATTTGCAGATACACTAAAAAAAGCAACTATAGCAAGGAGAATAAAGAATATATACGAAATGCTATTGAGTATTGCTTGAATGATTTTCATTTGGATGCAGGTAATTCATATTATGAGAAAGGGGAGGAATTAATTCCTCCCCTTTCAAAAATTATTCTAAGAGATTAGGTTGTTTATAGGTCTCCAAATTGGTTTGTTGTTGATCTATTTGCTGGAGTTGGTCCATCAATAGCTTGTATTAATTGAAACACCGTGTCAAAAGTCAATGAATCGCTTTGGATTTCATTTCCGTATGCGTTTTCAGCAGTTGCCCAGTGCATCGTAATGACATGCGTATCACCTGGTTGCATGATGACTGGCACTACCGTGTCATTCCATTCATCACCAATCTCAAGTACGTCAGCATTTGTTAATGTTGAAGCAACTTTATCGACGGTATCAAGTGCAACGTTAAGTGTTACAACTCCCCCGAGTTCTCCGATTGTATCATTGGCACAGGTCGTTTCAACCGATGATTCTTGATCATTACAACCATTTTCTTGGTTATCAAGATTTGTGATACGAACAAGAAGTCGACCAGGAAGAGTACCAGTGTTTGTAATTGTCCAGTCTTGCGTACCGGAGATGTTTGCGTTTGCACCCATATTGGTGATAACAAACGGTTTATTGGCGATACTGTCGCCTGTGACATTGAGGTCAAGTGTACCCGCAGTGAACGTATTTGTTTCAGCTGTTCTTGTAGCTGTAAAATACGCCCATGTGCCGGCAATTGCCCCTCCTGCAGCCAAAATGATAAGTAGAATACTTACCCATGGCTTTTTAAGCTTGTCCATACTTAAGGTAATTTAATTAATAATTAGGTTCATTATCTACTATACGCAGACGATATATCAAATGTCAAGATACACATGCAGTGTATGAAATCTTATCAGAATACCATTTCATTAATTTCATTGAGAAAGTACTCTTTTAAAGAGTGAAGCTTAATAAATACTATGTTTATTGACATATTCGGTATTTACAAGTTTGAAGATCGGACAAAAGTACACCCGCGTGTCTTTCTTAAAAGATATCTTGCAAAAAGATTTTATTTAAATAATTGTGAATGATCATCCGATCAATGATATATCTATTTCCAGATTACCTATTCCCATTTAATGTATTTTCTTTTTATTGCAATTTATTGAAATCGATGATTAGTTTGCATTGTCTCTATAAAATATATTACTTTTGATAAAGCGTATTTAATATTAGATTTACTGAAACATGATGTGTGAGTTATACCTAAAAAATTACATTAAAACATATCCTTTGAAAGGATAATACATAAGTAAATAATTCAAATCAATAATTGATGGGCTTGAATTGAACTCAGAAATATGAATATGGGAAGAATCTCTCGCGATTACTATTAAATAGTGTATACTGTTAACATGCTCAATAGTTTGAATGCTTGCTGACTAGACAAGAATAATATTTCTTTCTAATCAATAATACTTCTCACAAAAACGGTTTACATATGGCTAAAAAAATATACATAGGAAAATTATCAGAATCTACCACAGATGATCAACTTCGAGATGTCTTTATGAAAATTGGAGATGTTGTGTCGCTTAAAATAGTCCGAACTGCAAATTTTGAAAAAAATACAAACTACGGATATATTCAGATGGATTCAGATGAAAATACCAAAAAAGCAATCAAAGCATTAAATAATTCAACGCTTTCTGGAAGTCGAATCAAGGTTTTGGAGGCGCATTATTTAGATCAGGATATAAAAAGACGTTCCTATTGGACGAAACGTAGATAATTAAGAAATTATACAAAATAAAAGGGGGTGCATACATACATATGGATAAAAATAAATTATTTGTCGGCGGTTTACCATGGTCAATTAATAATGATACATTTGCAGAACTATTTGCCAAATTTGGAGAAATAGTAGAAGCAGTTGTTATTACCGATCGTGATACTGGTCGATCAAAAGGATTTGGATTTGTAACATTCAAAAACGAGGAAGATGCACAAAAAGCTCTTGAGCTTGATGGCACAGAAGTAGAAGAAAGAAAAATCGTTGTTAACGTCGCAAAACCAAGAGAAAACAGAACAGGTGGTGGAGGATATAATAGAGATAACTCTCGAGGAGACAGAAGAAGTTATTAAAAATAACCTGCATTTATGATAAACGAAACCAATAGTCCATGCATTCGATGTGGAACGCAGCGAGTGGTGTCTAAAGTTTGGGAAGAAAAGATAGATGACTCTGTGATAATCAATACAGAGATGGTCTGTCCTGATCCTGAATGTCAAAAAAAAGTAGATATCACAAATAAGAATCGACTCGATAAATATGCTGCTATCAAATTAAGAAGTGAACAAAGAGTTGAGAACAGAAAAGCTGATCAAAAAGCTAGAAAGGCTAAGAAAAGCCCAAACTCATAATCAATTTTTAATTGATAGCAGCCTCTGTTAGAAAAAAATATTATTCATGCATATGATCAAAAAAAATAAACAAGCGAAGAAGAAACCATCATTGTTGAAAAGAAAGACCAATGGACGAGTTCGTGGACTTAAAAAGGAAAGAAAGAATAATAAGTAATCTAAATATACGAATATTCTTGAAATGATAATAAACTATGAAATGTAGTTTAATATATGATTAACTGCTCTTTTAGCTCCTCCACTTGACCTCAGAGCTTTGCCGACCTTTTCGGCAGCTATTGCATACCTTGATTCAGTAAGAAGAGAATTGATAGATTCTATTAATAGAGGAATGTCTGTTGGCTTTTTTTTGAAATATACTCCTGCTCCCAATTGTTCAACTCTTACTGCGTTTATCTTCTGTTCTTGAATAATAGGAAGCATAAGAAGAGGTACTTCAAAGTACAAACTTTCATTGACGCTATTCATTCCAGCGTGACTTATGAAAATAGATGCTTTTTTAAGCATCTCAAGTTGAGGATAATATGGTGAAATATGTACGTTTGATGGAATATTTCCAAGCTCAGATGGATTGATATATTTTCCAATTGAGACGAATGATTCATTTCCAAATTGTTTTAATGCAGAGATGATTGATCGATACACTTCAATATTGTCATTATAAACGGTTCCCAGTGCAACATAAATAAAGGGTTGATCTTTTTTTGAAATCACTTCTGGTTGTTTTTCATTTCGATCGTATACAATCGGCCCAACAAACTTGTACGTAGCATTGAAACTATGTTCAAGCGGCTGAAATTGGCGCGAAGTAAAGATGATATTTAGCTTTTCAACGTTTGAAAACATATCAAAGAAAAATGGAGGAATAAGACCTTTTTTTGAATATGATTTACGAAATTGGTCAATAATAGTGAAGAAAGTATGTGGACGTGAAAAGGCTTGCACATAATCGTCAAGAAGAAATGGTGTTTGGCTTAATACCAATCTAGTATTTATTGCCATACTTGGTACTAAAGACACAGTCGGGACATGTGTCTTTAGCCCTGCAATTTTCCCCCATAAGCTCAGCGAGTCATGAATCAGGCAGTCTGGCTTTTCTTTTTCAATTTCACTCATGAGCGGATCAACCAATAGCTTTGTTGCGCGAAGGCTGAAGTCTGCGATGGTGAGCGCGTTATGAAGAATCCGTAAATTACCTATATCAAGGCTTGGATCTTTCAGGGGAACTTCTCGAAACTCAGCTCCAACATTTGCAATTTTTTCTTTAAATTCAGGAGTGTTGTAAATAAGAACCTCGTGACCTTGACGTACTAACTCTTCTGCCACACCAAGCATAGGATTGAGGTGTCCATATGCAGGCATTGTTTGGAAGATGAATTTCATAGCTATGTTCGAAATTCCTTAAGTATATCAATAAAACAAGTTGAAGCTTTCGAGAAAGAATGCACGAACACTATTAGTTAGGATTGTAAATGATTTTTTGAGGAAGTTGAATGCAATACTTCATTTATTAGAAAAACTTGGTTTGTCCTGAGAAGGGGAAGGTTATCCTGAGTAAAAAATCCATACTCCGATACTTCATGAGTTGGAATAAAATCTCCTCCAATCAAGATACCTGTGTAACAAAGGTCAAGTCGAGCAGTTTCCCGATCGGTGCGCGTTTTGAGAGAGTCGTCAACACTCACGACAAGCCCTGACTCCTCTTTTATTTCTCTTTCAAGAGCCTCTCGAGGATGTTCCCCAGACTTTAAGTATCCGCCAGGTAAACTCCATTGATGCGGTCGATACGTGTGTTTAAAAAGAAGTATTTCCTTTTTCTCATTCAAAATTATGCCGGTCACTCCCACGAGAAATTGATCTTGAAAAAATCTCATGACAAATAACTGTATTCCTTTCGGAAGGCGAAGCATTTTCCAAATTTTGGCGAGTATCGTCTTCATAACGCATTTCTGTCACCGGGTTCAATCCCAGAATCTTTCCCTAATTTCTCATTTTTTATTTCAAGTTGATGAACTCTTTTTGTTAACTCAAGAACCTCACCTTTATTTTTTTTGATTTCTACATTTTTGCCATGCAGAATAAATGAGGTAGAAATTGATTGAATAAGAGATGCCAAATAGGAAAGTATGAGCCCAATCACAAGCGAGACTATAATTACATAAAAAAGAGGGATTCCTGAAAAAACAGTAAACCCGAGATTGACCGACACCGGTTGAAAATTATACTTTGAAACATACACAAGCAGTGAGCCCACTATTAAAGATAAAATAAGAATCAACATATAGTTTTTTAATGTATTAAATCCGAGTTTTTTTATCTCAATATGCCAAGTGCAATGACTCCTGTCAGGATAAGATATCCTGCAATCAAATAATTGAGAAACTTAGGAAACATGAGGATCAGAATGCCAAAGAGAATTGATGAAATGGGGGTTAGATTTTCAAATGAAATACTCATATATTTATCGATTTCTGACCATTCGGCCAATATATATAACAACAATAGCTCCTATGACTGCAACCGAAAAACTATAAAGATTAAATCCGTTGACTCCAGATAGTCCAAGGAGATTCATAATAAACCCACCAACAACAGCTCCAATGATTCCCATGATGATGTCTGAAATTGTTCCCTGTCCTGAATTTGTTTTCATAATTATCGATGCAACCCATCCGGCCAGTGCTCCAAATATGATCCAAAGTATTACTCCCATAATGTGTATATTTAATTAATAATTTATTACTTACTTCGTTTGGTTAACGTTCACATCAACCGTATCCGGCATATTGATTTGCGGAGCCGGTACATTTATTTGAGGAGTTCCCATGTTTCTCAATAAGGGAAGGCCGTAATATAAAAATATTAAGACAAATCCTATCAGAACGATTACTCCAATCAATAAACCCATTCCATTTGAGTCTTTCGCGGGTGTTGTGCTATTTACTATGGTGGTCATATTGCTTTAAGTGCACTATTAACTTCGAGTGTAGTTTTATCCAGAGATTTTATTGCGGATTTTACTACTTTTCTCACCTTTTCTTTATCTACTAACAATCTCTTTGCTAATTCTTGTTTCTCCATTTTTGCTCGATTTTTTAAGTCTTTTGCACTTTCGACCACATTCTTTTTGACCTTCTGTGCGACTTCTTTTATTTTAGTTCGATTCTTTTCTTCGGAGAGAATAATACCTGCTGCTGCAATGCCTGCTCCTATCACCGCTCCTGCAACTGTCGTGACTATCGGATGTATATTTTCTATTTTTCCGTTTTGTTTATTTTGCTTTTGGTCTTTCATATCTTTCTAATGGTTAATTAATAAGTATGTTTTCTTTGAATACGGTTTGTGAAACGTTATTACTCTGTTTCTAGATCTTTGGGTGTAATGGGGTACACAATCTCTAATAGGTATATAAAGCCCCAAGCGATACAAACGTATACGATTCCTGCAATAATTGTTGACCATTCAAGGACAGAATTTCCCGATACGGAAGCTCCAACAATCCCCGCAAATGGGAGCGCAAAGGGTGCGGTGATGGTATAAATCAAATTGGTAAATCCAGAGTATTGATTTGCACCTAACGCTTTGAGTAGAATTCTAAATATGAGTAATACTTCTATAAATCCTAAGATATACCAAATAATTTGATTTAATCTCAAAATTGATTTCTTTTTTTCATATACTTTTTGAGGTGCTTCTCCTTTCACTTGAGGTTCTGTTTGCAAAGTAGTAGTTTTTACTACTTGGCTAGGAGCTGAATTTTCTATTGTTGTTACTTCTTCTTGAGTTGTCATGAGGACAGTATAGGTTTCTCTAAAAAGAAAAGATGTATGATGCAGTATGTTTATTTTATACGTGAAGTTAACGAAAGAGTGTGAGCAAGATTACACTACCCCAGAAGAGAGAAATTATGAACTTGAATTGTTGGTAGTGAGTTCAAGCTCGAGATTTTTTATGTTTCTAAAAAGCATAGAATGATCAACATACTTCACCAGTTTTTTCTTTTCGATTTTCCCAATTTCAATACTTGCTGTTTCTCGAGTCACCCCGACAAGTGTTGCGATATCTTGTTGGGTAAATCGATGATTGACGATTATCCCCTTGCTGCTTTCAGCGCCAAAATTTGTAGCAATATAAAGTAATACCGAAATTACTCTTCTATACGCATCACTGAATACAAGGTGCTCAATACGAGAAAGCGTCTCCTCATAGTCTCCGAGAAGTTTGCTCATAAGTTCGAGAATTATTACCGGTTTATCCTTAATGAAGCGCACGACTTGTTCTTTTGGAGCGCGTCCAACTTCAACTGCAGTTAATGCTTCGTAAAAATAAATGTTTTGTGCGCCATTTATCGCCCAAATGAGAGGAAAATACGTAATGGGCTTGAGAATTTGAAGTGTTAATTCATTGCCTGTTTTGGAAATCGAAAATTGTCGAACATATCCTTTTTGTAAACAAAAAATTCCTTGTGGATCATCATCTGCTCGGATAAGAACTTCACCCTTTTTGTATTCGCGTATTGAGAATTGCTTATAGAAAATTTCCAATTCCTTCGTTCGATCTATGTTCATAGTTAAAAAAGGAAGCTAATAGTAGCTATATTATACAATATCACTTTATAAGTGGGTTTGAAGAAAATCTCGGAGATAATTTGAACTATTTGCGTTCAATTTTCGTATGATAAATGGCTCTATTTATTTTTCATTCAAGATATCAGCAAATATCACGAGGCGTTTGTCATAGCTTTTTTTAACGCCATCCCATACGCCATCGCATGTTATGAGGTTGAGATGGGCACTTTCACTTGCACTAAAAACACTCCTTGCATACCCAGGATCGAAGATTTGTATTTCCCGAACTACAAACGCAGTTGATGTTTCTTTGTCATCTTCCACGTATATGGTGTCACCCTTTTTTAGCTCATTCAGATTAATAAACACTCCATCCTCTCCATTTTTTCCGTCAAAATGACCCGCGATAACTGCATTTCCATTTTCACCGGGTTGAGGTCCATGCTCAAACCACCCCACGTTAGATGCATTATCAGGCACCTCCATAGCTCCTTCTTGCGTAACTCCCCTGTATTCAATAGAAGCGTCAACATTAATTTTTGGGATGATTA
>Ga0210057_1004455_pt1 | contig 18598 bp, 22 predicted proteins | sample CryGeyCG2114_010_2_FD_183968 | JGI IMG/M metagenome (GOLD analysis project Ga0210057, IMG submission 183968) | Groundwater microbial communities from aquifer - Crystal Geyser CG10_big_fil_rev_8/21/14_0.10 (SPAdes) (version 2) | ecosystem: Environmental > Aquatic > Deep subsurface > Groundwater ...
AATTCCTTGTCGTTTTTCAAAGCCAAATCAATGGCTTTGGCCTTGCTATATTTTTTCAACAGCCCCTCTATTTTTTGATTAAAGTTTTCTTGCATAATTTTATTTATAGAACTTGACAAACAAACATAATTTGCTATTATTAACTCAAAGGTACCCCCTTACCAATAAGAGCCCCTGGGCTCTTCCTTTACTGGATAGGCGGGGGGGTCGTTTTTTTATTATATTCGTAATAAATAATTTCTCCTTGCTCAAATATGTTAAACTCGCTTTTGATCTTACCTTGTATTATTTTGTAGGGTCTTATTTCGTTTCTTTCCCATTTTACAAAAACAGCCCAACCGCAATAATCCGCCATCTGACAATTTATATCTGACTTTCCTTGGTGGAAATAAATATATGGCACTATGCCAAATTTTTGCTTGAAATAACCTTTCAAATGCTTCTTTACTAATTCCTGCTTTGTTTTATTGAACAAAACGTCAAAAATAATAATAATCTTGTCTATCGTTGTATTTTGGAAATCCCTATACCTTCTAAAAACCCAACAAATTAAAGTTTCGCTTAATTGAGTGTAAAACTTTTCTTCAACCTGTTTTTTTGTAAATTTAATGCCTCTTTCGCCTTCTTTTTCTTGTGCGTCTATTTTTGTATACAAAGACCAGTTTGTTTTATTCTTTTGAGCCACAACGCTATGGACTTCAAAATCTTTCATTTCCTCTATCAAAGAAAAAATGACATCGCGAACTTTTTGTTTGTCCTCGGTCGCGTGAAAATATTCTTGCTCAATGTCTTCCCCCAATAGTTTATATTTCAAAGACAAAAACTTTTCTCGTTGGTAAATCGGATTAGTAGTGGCAACACAAGTTAAAACAAAGTATTCAGTCCCTTTTGGAGAAAAATCAAAATTTCCTGACTCGTCAACAAATAAAAACAAAGTTTTAAGATTACCATCTTCCATATCTCTTTTTTGGCTTTATATTAGCTCAATCTTTAAGTAAAAGCAAAAACTCAGATTCGGATAAAACTTTAACGCCAAGGGTGCGGGCTTTAGTTAATTTAGAGCCCGGGGCGTTGCCTGCTACTAAATAAGAAGTATTTTTTGAAACACTCTCTGTTACTTCGCCCCCAAGCTGCCGAATTTTTTCTTTGGCTTGGTCCCTTGTCATTGATTCCAAAACACCCGTAAGAACCAAAGTTGTGCCTTGCAGTTTTGCACTATTCGCTTTCTGCCCTTTGCTTTTTGCTATTTTAACCCCGGCTTCATCAAGTTTATCTAAAAAAACGATATTTTGTTTGTTGCCAAACCAATCGTAAATACTCCGAGCGACAATTGGACCAATATCTTCAACACTCTGTAATGCCTCTAAAGATAATTCTTTATAAAAATTTGCCACTTCCTTAATTTTTAATTTTTCATTTTTCATTTTTAATTTCTGTGCTATAAGCACAGATGTCTCAAGGCCTACATTTAAAATGCCTAAAGAATAAATAAACCTTTCTAAAGATATGGATTTTTTTGCCTGTATTTCGGCTATTAAATTGTCAGCTGACTTATCGGCAAATCTTTCTAGGGGAAGTAAATCGCCTTTTTTTAAAAGAAATAAATCAGCTCCGTCTGAAATTAATCCAGCTTCAAAAAGTTGGTCAATAATTTTAGGGCCCAAGCCATCAATATCAAAAGCTGACTTAGAAACAAAATGATAAATTTGCCTTCTGCTTTTAACAGAACAAAAATGGTTTGGGCAACGCCAAATCGCTTGGTCTAGCGGCCTAATCAAAACGGTTTGGCATGCCGGGCAAATTTTTGGCATTTTAAAGGCCTTAGCACCCTTAGGGCGTAAATCTTTTAAAACGTGAAGAACTTGTGGAATAACATCACCGGCCCTACCGACAATCACAGTGTCACTGACCCTTATATTAAGCCGTTTAATTTCATCTTCATTGTGCAAGGTGGCTCTAGTTATAGTTGAACCACCTATATTGACTGGCCTTAAAATAGCAACCGGAGTAATAGCACCAGTTCTACCTACTTGTAATTTGATATCATCAATTATTGTGGTGGCTTGTTTCAAAGGAAACTTGTAAGCTATAGCTCCTCTGGGGGATTTACCAACTATGCCTAATTGATCAAAAACCTGATTATTATTAACTGAAACGACAAGGCCATCTATTTGGTAGGGTAATTTATCTCTTTGTTTTAAGACCTCTTGATAAAAAATAAAAACCTCTTTTAAGGATAGGCAGAAACGGCTTTCTGGTGTTTTAAAGCCATATTCTTTTAAAAGATTGTTCTCAGTAATTTGATCAACAGCTGGCATTAACTGCCAAGCCAAAAAACTTAAACGCCTTTCGCCAACGACTTTTGGATCAAGTTGCCTTAAAGCACCAGCAGCTGTATTTCTGGGGTTAGCAAATAGCTCCTCGCCCTTTTTTGCTTGCTCTTTATTTAATAGAATAAAATCCTTTTTAGTAATGTAGGCCTCGCCCCTAACCTCACAAGAGATTGGTTTTTCTAATCTCAATGGTATACTTTCAATGGTTTTAATGTTGTTGGTTGTGTCCTCCCCGATTTTGCCATCGCCCCTAGTAGCCCCACTAACAAAAACGCCGTCTTTATAAATTAAAGAAGCAGCCAGACCATCTACTTTTACTTCGCAAAAATAGTCCAGCTTTTTTTCTTCTTCTAAGGTAAGTAGTTTTGTTATACGCGTTTCCCAATCAATTATATCTTGCTCGCTGAAAGCATCATTTAAAGAAAACATTGGGGTTGTGTGTTGTGTTTTTGCAAAGCCCTTTGATACTTTGCCTTCCACTCTTTGGGTGGGCGAATCAGGGGTTATAAATTGGGGATACTTTTGTTCTAAATCAAAAAGCTCTTTTTTTAAAGAGTCAAGTGCTGCTTCTGTTATTTCTTCTTTATCTAAAACATGCCGTAGATAACGATGATGATTGATAACCTGTTTTAATTTTTCAATTCGCTGTTTGACTTGTCGCATAAAAAATTTCAATATATTAATAGCTTAGTATTTAACTTCAATTCTTCGTTTAATATTGCGGAATGTTCCTTGCGACCAAATACAAAAATTATCAGCTATGCACTGCCCCCCAGCAAAAACAGATATAACATTATAAGAAGCGTCTTGATTTGGGTCAAAAACACTATTGCCATTTAAATCAAGCCAGCCCGAATAATTCTCTAAAGGGGCTTGCCTATCTTGAAGAGCTTCTTCTATGCCAGTGTCAGCGGCAAAAAAGGCCTTCACTGAATAACCCGCTGTAAAAATAGTTTTCATTTGGCTAACGACAAGGCCGGATAAAGCTAAAACCGAGCCAGTTAAAATAGCTAAAGCCAACATAGTTAGATAAAGGGCCACCCCTTGTTTATCCTTTAAAAATATAAATGCTTTCTTCATAAAACTTGTTTTATTGTGGGATGTCTAGGTCTCTTTGGGAAATAGTTGTTTGAACTTTAATCGGAGCAAACTCTTTATTTAACTCCCCTATTTCAAGAACAAAGGCTACCTTGGGCTGAAAGTCATCTACTTGGCTGTTACCTGTTATACTAAAGACCAATTTTGAAACAACAAGGTTGCTTGCTGTTAAAGGAATCTGGACCCCAAAACCAGTGCTTGAATTTGTTGAAGACCTTCTTAAATAAATAGCTCCAGCAGACAAGCCAAACTCTTGGCACTTTTCATCATAATTTAAAAAACGAATTATAGTTGTATTCCCAATGTTTTCATAGTTACTTTTAGAGGTAATGCAAGTGCCTAATAAATCCTTTTTTGCCATCCGTAAGGCCCTTGAAACATACTCTACAGAATAAGAGGCAGAGCTTAGGGCTTCAGAGTAAGATAAAACCTCATTTTGGGCCTTGAGGGCATTGCCAAACAAAGCAACCACCGAAGATATCATTATCGTAAAAACGACCATGGCAATTAAAAGCTCAATCAAAGTAAACCCCTCTTGTCCTAAAGGACTAAATAAATGCCCTTGTTTTGGTCGTTTTTGTTGTTTATTATTTTTGAGCATTTGCTTACTTTTAATTTCTAATTTCTAAATTCTAAACAATCTCAAATCGCCAAAATTCAAATGTTCGCAACAGAAACCTTTAAAGAAAGTTTGTTTTGGGTTTTGAAAATTAGATATTTGAATTTGTTTAGAGTTTAGATATTAGGATTTAGGGTTTATTTTATCACTGGTTATACCAATCATAAAGGGTGTCAATGGTTGTAAAGGTTTCGTTTTGCCAAGAAACTTCGCTTTTAACTTTTAAAGTATCTCCATCTTGAGAAATGGTAATTTTTCTTTTAAACAAAGAATTAGTGCCTGTTTCATAGTTATAAAAACCATTTGAATCAATTTTTAAATTTCTGTTAAGCCAGTTAGACAGGTCTGTGTCATTATAATCCATTTCACAGCCCGAAGCACAAGAGCCAAGCCCTGTCCGCCAGTCCTGATAAAAAAGCCAATTTTTATCCCTGATATTTCTGACTAATTCTAAGCCCTCTTGAGACAGCTGGCTGGCTTTAAAATTATCAACTACCCCCTTAGTACTTCTCATGGTTGCTGTTAATAACGAAAAAATACCCATAATCCCAATAAAAAAAACAAACATGGCGATGATAATCTCTAATAAAGTGAACCCCGTTAGAAATTTATGAGGATTTCTCTTGGAAAAAGTAAATATTGTTTTCTTGTTTAACATAATAATAAGGATAGAGCTTTAGATTTTTAACGGGGTGAACCCCTGGTTTTTTTGATTAAATTTCATTGTTTTACTCTATCTCTATCCTGCCAGCTGAATTAACCTTTATTTTTTTTGAAATTGAAGAATCGGACTTTAAACAAAGTTTGATGTAAACCTCACCTACAGCTGGTATACCCTGAAAATAAACTAAGGGGTCAGGTGGGGCAAAAACAAGGTCAAGGGCTTGATTACTTGATGAAATTTCACAAATTTGAACATCTTTTGAAAAAACAATTTGCTGGATATTTATATCATCATCAGCTGGTTGCCTTGTCTTGTTGCTATTGCAATCAGCAAAAAACAAATAACTTGCTTGGGGCATATCCTTTTCAACCCTAATTCCGAAAACAAAGGTTGGCCCTTGAGGCTGGCAAATATGTTCGCCAGAGCCCATGGCCATTTCCTGGACCTGCCTTAAGTCCTGAGCTAAAGTAAAAGCGGCTAAGCGCAAATTCAAAACTTTTTCTTGTTTAGGCCGACCCATAAACAAAATTGAAAATAAAATCATCATTACAGCCATAGAGACCAAAAGCTCAATTAAAGTAAAACCCTGTTTGGGACAATTTTCAATTTTCAATTTACAATTTTCAAACATTTTTTCATCTAATTAAATAAAGAAACATATCCTTTCCATAGGGCTTGTCCCCAAAATAAGGCGACAAACGCGCCCGCGATTAGAAATGGCCCAAAAGGCACCTGGCTTGACATTTTCTTTTTACCAGCAACTATTAAGCCCAAGCCAACCAACGAGCCGCTAAAAAAAGCTAACATCAACCCAACCAGTATATTCGGCCAGCCAAGCAATAACCCCAAAAGAAAAGCTAACTTTACATCGCCAAAGCCCATAGCGTGCCCTTTACTAAAAAACCATATTAAAAAGAAAAACCCTGCCGCCCCAATCCCAGCAAGTAAACAATTTTGAAAGTTTGAAAATTTAGATATTGAAAATTGATTGAAAATTGAAAATTGAAAATTGAAAATTAAGGCAATAGCAATTGCCACAAAAACAACTTTATCGGGAATTATGTAATGCTTTAGGTCATAAACAAAAATAATAATCAGTAAAGACCACAGAATGACAAACGAAAAAAAGTCAAAAGAATTTTTATATTTAAAAGCTATTAAAAGAAAAACAAAGGCGGTTAAAACCTCAACCAAAGGATATTGCCAAGAAATGGGCTTGTGGCAATAGCGACACTTTCCCTTCAAAAGAAAAAAACTTAACAAGGGAATCAGGTCAAACCAAGCCAAGGTGTGTTGACAGTCAGGGCAAAACGATTTGCCCTTCAAGATACTTTTGCCTTTGCCAATTTCCAACCTATATATCAGGCAATTCAAAAAACTGCCCACAATTAGGCCAAAGATAAATATAAAAGCTTGAAAAAATAAACTAAACATTATTTTATTTTACTTTATTTTAGCTTAAAATCCTAAAAAAGAAAAGCTAAGTGTAAACCTAACTAAGTGAAGTTTTTTGAAAAATCGTTTAACCAAAAACCGCCCAAAGAAAAGGCGGTTTAAGGTTATACTTTTTAAAGGTTAGTCAGATAAGGTTCCCTGACAAAGGCCGGTTGTAGCACTACACCCTGCGGCCGGAGTTCCTGCTCCCATTGTTCTTCCCGCTTTGCCACTTGAATCAGCACAGTAAAATTGATTTGTAACAGCAGTTAAGGTAGCAGACATACAAGCAGTGGCTGACGCGCCTGACCCGACTTTCACAATACTTAAAGCAACATTGCCATTATTGGCAGCAACTTCAGCACACAAGTTTACCATATCTGTGGCGGTGCATGAAAAATTGGTAAAGTCACCATCATTTGCCTGCATATAAGTCATAACTGTTCTGGCTTGAGCAACAGCCCCAATCACTCTTGAGTCCTTGGCTTTCTTTTGAGCACCGGGGAACGAGACCAAAACGATGGAAGCCAATATACCGATAATGGCGATAACCACCAACAACTCAATTAATGTAAAACCTGTTTGTTTTTTAAATTTCATTTTATTATTTTAAACTAAAACGACCTTTATATATTATATTCATTTATATTATAGCATAAACCCTAAAAAACAAGAACTTCTGTCAACTCCTGCCTGTGGAAAACTCCCCTTTTAAAAAATAGTTGCATGCCTCCTTCTTTAACTTTGAACTTTGCATTTTGAACTTTGAATTTGTCAGTCCAATGTTTCCCCTCCCATACCTATTTTAAACAAGGGCACAAAAATAGCAATCGCTAAGATTCCAACGCCGATGCCTAAAGATAAAATCAAAAATGGCTCTAATAAGGTTGTCAAGTTATCAGCGGTTCGCTCAACTTCTTCAGAATAAAAGCTAACTACATCGCCTAAAACACTATCTAATCGGCCTGTTTCCTCGCCTGTTGAAACCATTTGGGTAACAAATGGAAAAACCTCCCTTCTTTTTTCTTCTAAAACCGCACTTATTTTTTCCCCTTTAGCCACTCTTATTCCGGCCTCTTGAATAATATCCTTATAAACTGTGTTGTCAATGATATCTCTGGTGATACTTAAGGCCTGGGTAATGGGCAAGCCCGCTTTCATTAAAACAGAAAGGTTCTCTGAAAATTGAATTAAATATATTTTTCTAAAAAACTTACCGAAAATAGGCAGTTCTAATATTACTTTATCATAAAACCTTCTTGTTTTTTCCCAGCGCTTCATTAAAATAGGTGAAAACCCTAAAACCAGCAAAGCAACAAAGATTAGAACCCAACCGCCTTGCCTAATAAAATCAGACAGCCACATTAACACTCTTGTGGCAATAGGTAACTTGCCACCAAAACCTTTTAAAATTTCAGTTAGCTTGGGCACAATGAAAAGCATTGTTAAAAGAAAGGCCCCCACGAAAACAACAATGATAAAGCCCGGGTAAATTAAAGCGCCTTTCACTTTTTGCCTTAAGTTATAATCCTTTTCCATGTGCTTAGCTAAATACATCAAGCTATCTGCTACTTTACCCGTAGCTTCGCCTGACTTAATCATGCTTATAAAAAAAGGGTTGAAAACAGAAGAGTGCAAAGCAAACGCCTGGCTCAAAGAACTGCCTGTTTCAATGCTTTCGGCCATTTTTAAAATTCTTTCTCTAAAATTAGGGTTTCTTGTTTGTTGAACTTGACTCCTTAAGGCCTTTAAGGGTGGAATGGCTGACTTTAACATCACGGCAAATTGGCGAGTAAAAATAATTTTATCTTTTTGGCCAATTGTATTTAAAAAAGATAAATTAAGGTTCAAATTTAAATTAAAACCACTCTTTGCTTCTATTAAAGAGGTTGCATAAAGTTCGTTTTTTTCAAGTAAATCAAGGGCTACTTTCCTGGAAGAGGCCCCAATCGTGCCTTTTCTTGAATCACCTTGTTTACTTCTGGCTTTGTAAATAAACTTCATAGGTTTTGCTTTTTGCTTTTTGCATTAGTTCTTTTAGCGGCCTAAACGAGGTAAAAGATCATCTGGGCTTAACGAATAAAAAAGAGCAGTTTCTTTTGTCACAAGCCCCTCCTTAACCAATTTAACTAAATACTGATTCATTGAAATCATCCCTTCTTTAGAGGATGTTTCTACTATCGCTGGAATTTCATGAATCCTATTTTCTCTGATTAAATTACGGACCGCCGGGCTAGCTAACATAATTTCGCAAGCTGGCATAAACCCACCACCCTTAGTAGGCAAAAGCCGTTGAGAGACAACCCCTAGTAAAGCCGAAGCAGTTTGAGCTTTAATTTGCCCTTGTTGATGAGGCGGAAAAACATCAATAATCCGATGGATTGTCTGGCTAGCTGAGTTAGTATGTAGGGTGGCAAAAACAAGATGACCTGTTTCAGCCGCTGTAATGGCTGTTGAAATCGTTTCTAAGTCCCTCATTTCACCAACCATAATAACATTTGGGTCTTCTCGTAACACTGACCTTAAAGCATTCGCAAAACTTAAAGTATCTTGGTGGACCTCTCTTTGTTGAATAATACTTAAATCATCTTCAAAAATATATTCAATTGGGTCTTCAATTGTGACAATATGCTCTTTTCTTTGGTGATTTATGCTGTCAAGTAAGCTAGCTAAAGTGGTTGACTTGCCTTGCGAGGATGCCCCCGTAATCAAAACCAAACCCTGCTTTGCCTCAGTAAACCTCTTGAAAACAGGGGGTAAATTTAATTCCTCTAAAGTTCTAATTTTAGGAGAGATAAGTCGCAAGGCCAAGGCAATTTTTTGCCTTTGCCAAAAAACATTAACTCTAAACCTCGCTTTCTGTTCAAAGTCATAAGCAAAATCAACCTCTTTATCTTTCTCAAACTTACTTTTATTAACCTCATTCATCAGCCCTAAAGCAACTAATTTTGTATCTTCTTCGCTTAATTTACCGAACTCTTTTAGTTCAATTAAGTCAGCTGAAATTCTTAAAATAGGGCCTCGGCTTTCGGTTAAATGAATATCAGAAGCGCCTTTTTCTACGGCCACTTCGAACAAAAGTTTAATTTGTTTTGCGTTTAACATAGTTTTTTTATTTCAGATACAACCTCTGAAGGGGTGTACTGGGACTTAATTAAATATTTTAAAGCGCCCGCTTTAAGACCCTTTTCAATTTCTTCTCTTTGTGATAAATTACTCATAAAAATTGCTTTGATATTTTTTGTTTCAGGGTTAGCTTTAAGTTGCTTTAAGACCTCCCAGCCCTCCATTCCAGGTAAAACCACATCAAGCACAATTAAATCTGGTTTAAAGTCCTTGGCTTTTGTAAGGGCTTTGTGGCCAGTGTCAGCTACTTCAACTTCAAAGCCAGAGCTTTTAAGCTTTTTTTGATAAATATCAATTAGAAACTGATCATCTTCAACCAATAAAATTCGTTTTAACATAATTTTTATGTTTGAGCAGAAGAAATTACCTCTTCTAATGAAGTAATGCCCTCCAATACTTTTAAAATACCATCTTGCTCCATCGTGATCATCCCTTGATCTTTGGCCTCATTAAGCATGGCTCGCTCGGAAAAACTGCCACTTAAAATTATTTCAGCTAATTTATCGCTCATCTCGACAACTTCAAAAATACCTTTTCTGCCTGAATATCCTCTAAAATTACATTTTTTGCAACCCTTGGGCTCGTAAGCAAAAAATTCATTTTTACCTTGCCATTTCTTGATCTCGGCCTTGGGAATTTCTTTCAATCTTTCTAAGACATATTTTTTAGCTTCACCCTCAAGGGCTACTCTCTTCTTGCAAATTGGGCATAAAACCCTAATCAAACGTTGGCTTAAAGCAACATTTAAGGTAGGGGAAAGCAGGAAGGGCTTAATGTCCATATCTAACAAACGAGGGATAACCCCAACGGCCGAAGTTGTGTGCAGGGTTGATAGAACTAAATGCCCAGTTAGGGCCGCCTGCACAGCTAAACTGGCTGTTTCTTCGTCTCTAATTTCACCCACCATGATAATATCAGGGTCTTGCCGTAAAATTTGCCTTAACCCTCGAGCAAAAGTATAGTCAATTTCTGGCCTGACTTGGGATTGATTAACGCCTGCCATAAAATACTCAACTGGGTCTTCTAAAGTGACGATATTCACTTCTTCTTTGTTTAAAATTCGAAGCACTGTATATAAAGTCGTTGTTTTACCTGAACCCGTGGGACCAGTGACTAAAATCATTCCATCTGGCTTAACAATCGCCCTTTTAACAGCTGCTAAATTATTGCCACTTAAGCCCAAGTCAGTTAAAGTTAAAAGGCCTTCACTCGGGTCTAAAACCCTAATAACCACCTTTTCGCCAAACATTGTTGGGAAAGTAGAAATCCTAAAATCAATCCTTCTCCCCGCCATATTAGTTGAAAAACGGCCGTCTTGAGGAACCCTTGTTTCGTCAATCTTTAAACGGCTTAAAATTTTAATTCGAGCTACAATTGCTGAGTGAACTTTTAAAGGCAAAACCAAAGAAGTATACAAAACTCCATCTAAACGATACCTTACCCTTAAATCATCTGTGGTTGGCTCAATGTGAATATCCGAGGCCTTGCCTTCGACAGCTTGGCGCAAAATAACGGCTGTCATTTTAATAATTGGCGCCTCTTCAACTACACGACTGAATTTTTCAGACGTTACAGCTTTTTTACCGGCCTCTCTCTCTGTTGCAATTTCTTCTTCTAATTTTTCAAGGGCTTTTTCAACCTCTTTTTCAGGGGCTCTATATTGCTTAATATAGGTGTCGAAATCAGAAAACGAAATTAAATATATCTTTAAAATAACTTTTTGTTGGCGGGATAAAAACTTTAAGGCCTCTTGGGCTTGAGTATTCTCTGGGTAAACCATACCTACCTCAAGAATCTTTTGTTCTTTGTCAAACCCGAGGGCTGTTATTTTATAATACTCAACTGATTCTTTGGGGATTAAGGCGAATATCTCTGGGGCTATTTCTTCTGGCTTTAACTTTTTTAAAGGAAAGCCTAAGGCCTCCCCTTTGTAACGGAAAAGATCTCCTTCGGGAAGAATTTTTTCTTTTAATAAAAACCGCTCTTGGCTACCTCCGCTTTTTTGCCAAGATTTTAAAATTTCGTTGCCTTTCTCTTTGGTTAAAACCCCATTTTTAATTAAATAAGGAAGAAGATCCATAATATAAACTAAATTAAAAGTTCAAAATGCAAAGTTCAAAGTTAAAGAAGGGGATATTTTTAATTAGGGTTGAGTTGTTGTCGCTGAAGTTAGAGGAACTATCGGAGCAAAGACCTTGGGCTCTAAGTTAGTGGGTGAGAAGGGATAGAATCGGCCTGGGTTTAAAATAACTTCAGAAGAAACAAATGGGGTAAAGTCGCTTAAAGTCATCAATGACTTCGCTAAACAAACTGATCTTGCTCCTTGTTGGTCAAAAACATAAACCTTAGGCAAATAACCTCCCTCTTGCTCGTAAATATGAGAAGGGTTTTGTTCGCTTGAAGTTGCTCCATCGCCAAAATCCCAGACAAAAGCAAGATTTCCCCCTTCTGGGTCATATGCTTGGGCTACAAAGCTGAAAACAAAACTTTTTTGAGTGGTACCCTTGATTGGGTTAACATCGCAAAGCTCAATTAAAGGGGGTTGGTTTTGAGAGGAAACTTCAAGATCTAATAAAATTGCTTTTTCAACAAAACCCTCCTCTTGGGGCGTTACTTTAATCTTTGCCTTAAAAGTACCCTCCTTATCATAGGAACAAAGATCAACGGCTGTATATGATTTTTGATTCAAAAAGTCGCTCTCAAGCTCATATTTATCATCGTTATTACAATCAAAGCTATACTTAAAAAGCCCCTTGAGGGTGCCTTCAACAGTAACGACAAGACCCACCCTTTCTTCTTCTAAAACGTTAGCAGAGCTAAAATTTCCCTTAATTTGAAAAACCGGGTCTTCAATAAAAATTTTAGTGCGTAAAACATCCCAATTTATTTCATTTATTTTAGTGACTGGCAAACTCATTGGTTGAGCGGGTGCTTGGATAAAAACAAAAAGCTTTAGCACAACTAAAACAATGGCTACAAAGATAGTGCTTAAGATCGTATATTTCAAATTTTTGGCTTCTTGGTCATCCATAAATCAGTAGTGGTAAACTTTAGCTTCTACATTAAACTCGGGCATTTCTCCGTCTTCACTCTCAAACGAAGAAACGTTCTTAAAAGAAAAATTATTTACTTCAACCAAACGGCTTGAAAGTTCAAGTTGTTTTAAAAAGGCCTCAAAGTTCTCGATTGAGCCCTGTACTTGTAAAGAAAAATTAAATTCTTTTATTTTTGAATTAACAACTGCTGTCTGCGACTCTATGCCTGGTTCTACAGGGCTTGCTTCTGCTCCTGCTCCAACTGATTCTGTTTCGTTTTGGCCCTCGGAAATACCTTCAAAAATTAGGCCACTCTCTTCGGCCTTTTCTTGAAAAAAACCAAAAAGGTCAGCTGAGAAAAAATCACTAGGTATTGCCGCCTTTAAATTATTAATTATTTCTTTATAATATTCGGCCTCTCTTAAAGAATTTAAAACAAAATTAAGATTATTTTGTTTTAAGGCAAGTTCTTCTTCTTTTAAAGAAACTTCTTGTTTTAAAACACTTAATTCGCTTAATTTAGGCATTAAGAGAAAAAGCAAAGCGCCTAAGGAAAGTAGGATAAAAATTGGGGTTAAAATAAATTTATTCATCTTCTTGTTTTTGTAAAATCACAGGGTCAAAATTTAAAGAAAGGTCAAAGGTTATCTTGCCATCTTTTCCTAACTTAATGCCTGAAATCTTCGGGTTAACAATGTTTTCTTGGTTCTTTAAAATCAAAAGTTGTTCAGAAAGGGCTGTAAAGTTATCCGCCACCCCTGAAAAAGTAGCTGCTAAATCTTTAGTATTCAAGTTCAATGAAGTTAATTGAATGCTTTTGTGGCAAAAATTCCTAATAACTTGAAAAAACTTTGAGGGTGATTGATGGCTATCAAAAAGTGACCCAAAATCATTAATCCTTAAACTTAAGTCCTTAAAGCTCTCCTTTGCTTCTTGATTTTCAGGGTTTGTTTCAAGGGCAACAATTTGAGCTGTTAGGTTTTCTTTCTTTGCCCTTAGTTGCTCTTCTTGGTTTAATGAATAAAAATAAATAATCCCGACAATAATGAGGGGGGCAAAAGACCCAAAAAAAACCACTTTTAACCATTTTGGCGAGGTTATTTTGATTTGAGGAATAATTTTAAAATCTTTTTGAGTTTTTTCAAACATAATTAATCTTCTCGGCCGATTAAAGCTGCCCCAACGGCTACACAAAACGAAGGGCCAATTTGCTCAAGGCGCTTTTCTAAAATTAAAGGAAAGGAAATACTCTTAAAAGGATTGGCTGCTATTATCTCTTTTTTCAAACGGCTCCTAAAATATTCTTTTACCCCAAAAAGCGAAGCTGTCCCCCCAGACAAAACAACCCCGACGACTTCTTTACCTTTTTGTTGAAAATAATTTAAACAAACTTTTTCTATTTCAGAAGCTAAAAGCTCAACTTTGCTTAATAAAATATTTGAAACATCTTCTCTTTCTGGGTCAAGGCCAAACCTAATTTTCAAATGTTCGGCCTCCTCTAAAGAAACTTGCAAGGCGGTGGCTAACTCTTTTGTTAAAGAAACGCTTGAAAAGTCAAAACTAAAACTCTCTCTTAATTTTTTATTTTCAATAATACTGACCGTCGTGCTTTGTTGGCCAATGTCAACGATGACCAAAGGGGCATACCTAAATTTTTCAGGCAAACTTAATGATCTAACAAAACCAAAAACTTCAGCTTCCATGCCCTCAATCTCAAGGCCAGCTAAGCTTGCCATTAAATAATAATTTTTTAAAACCGTATTGGGAATTGCCACTAATAAAATGACAAATTTTTCAGCGCCGGCTGGGGTTGTTTCTTTTTCAATAATTTGCCAATCAAAAGTAACTTCAGACAAAGGGAGGGGAATATGGTGCCTGGCTTCAAACTCAACCGCTTGAGCCACCTCTGCTTGAGGCATTGAAGGCAGGGTAAAGGTTGTAAAAAAAGTTGAAAAATCAGGTAAAGAAAATTTTGCCTTCTTTATTTTTATTTTAGCTCTTTTTAGAACGGCTTGCAAAACTTGAGCTGTTTGCTCGCTTAATAAAAGCAAACTTTCAGAATTAAAAGTATTCACTTTGTTTTGATATAAAGGCAACTTAAACTCAAGGTAGTTTTCTAACTTCTTTTTCTTGCCTGAAATAGAAATTTCAGCTACCTTGATGCTACTTGCCCCGATATCTATGCCTAATGTTTTTTTAGAAAATAATGACATTATAAAATAATTTCTAATTTAAGTTAAATTCTAAACTCTAATATCTAAATACTAAACAAATCCTAAATTCCAAATTCCAAATTCCAAACCAAGCAAAGGGGGTTTTTGTTTCTGTTTGGAATTTGTAATTTGATATTTGTAATTTGTTTAGGATTTCGGATTTCGGATTTAGAATTTCTCTTTCTTGTTTAGGATTTAAAAATTAGGATTTTCTATGTGGGCTTTACAAAAAACTTAAAAAGGGTAAAATGACCTATGTTAAACTCAAAGAAGATTAAGGGGTTTTTCTTGGAATTGTTTTTTCCTCAGTTTTGTTTTTTCTGCCAAAAAGAAGGCCACTCACTTTGCCCTGATTGCTTAGCTATTATTTCGGTGGCTGAAGAATGTTGGTGCCCTTTTTGTGCCTTTAAGACCGCCCACACTCCGTTGAGATGCCAAAGGCACGAAAGAAAAAACTTAAATGGTGCTTTTTCTGCTACCTCGTACCAAGAAAAAAGGGTTAAAAAACTTATTGGGGCCTTTAAATACAAGCCCTATTTAAAATCTCTGGCTCTTCCATTGAGTTTATTAATTATATCACACATTTTCTTAACAGCAAACAAGGAGTTTTTCAAAAATGGGGAAAACTCTTGCTTTATCCCTTTGCCCATCACCAAGAAAAAACAAAAAGAAAGGGGCTTTAACCAGTCCCTTGAAATCGCCAAAGAATTATCTAACTTTTTTAAACTGCCCTTAGAAGAAAATAACCTCATAAAAATAAAAGAGACGGGCTCGCAAACAAAACTTTCCCGTAAAGAACGCAAACAAAACGTTAAAGATGCTTTTCAACTAAAAAACCCTTTAGCTGTAAAAGGTAAAAGGGTCTTTTTAGTTGACGATGTTTTAACCACCGGCGCCACCCTTGAAGAAGCGGCTCGGGTGTTAAAACGTCTCGGCCACGCCAAAGAGGTTTATGGTGTTGTCGTCGCAAGAGAACCTCTCCTCTAAAAAAATAAACTCTAAAAGAGGGACTATTTCAAGCTTTTAGCGGATTTCGTCAGCTAATAAAATCATAATCAAAAACCTTGTAATTAAACCATAATGCTTTATTATTCTTATTTATTATTCTTATTTTGATATCCCGCCGTCGCGTTCTCCTGCGGACGCAGTCCGCCGAAGCCAGCTATGACTGGCGAAGGCGGAGGGTACAGGATTCGAAGGTGTTGCCCGAAGGCACTGCTGCCTCGCTTCGCTCGGCACAGCTCGGGGGACAGGTTCTCGCCACATGACCCTGCCACAAAAAATAAACCCCCCATAAAAGGGGTTATTTTTTGCGGTGTTTTTTGATTGATGTTCGAACTTTTTTTGACGAAAATCCGAATTCCGAATTTTAAAATCCAATCGCTCGGGCGGGCAAAAAGGAAGGGGGTTGGGGGGAAGGAATTTTTGCCCGCCCTCGCTTTCCGCCACCGCCGAATTTCGTATTTCGCTTTGCGAAATGCACCGCCAAAGAATTTGTTTGATTGTTTTTATAAAATTTGGTATCATTATATCGAAAGTATAATACATCATTATCATACTATCAAATAATTGAAAATATGGCAACAGAAATCAATATAGGTGAAAATATCAAGAAACAACGGGCAAAGTTAGGTTTGTCGCAAGAGGATTTTGCCAAAAAATCCGGCGTTAAATATACTACTCTAACAAAAATTGAAAGTAATGTAATTAAAAAACCGTCCGTTATGATTATGTCTAAAATAGCCAAGGCATTTGGCGTTTCAATTGAGGATTTGATAAAATAGATAACATGAAAACTAATCACAAAATTGTAATAGGCGATTCCAGAAATATGGCGGAATTAAAAAATAATTCTGTTCATCTTGTGATTACTTCACCGCCCTATTGGCAATTAAAAGATTATGGCTCGTTAGATCAGATTGGCTTTAATGATAGTTATGAAAATTATATCAATAACCTGCATTTAGTTTGGAAAGAATGTTTTAGGGCATTAAATGATGGCTGTCGTCTTTGTATAAATATAGGCGATCAATTTGCTCGCTCGGTTTATTATGGTAGATATAAAATTATTCCGATTAGAACAGAAATAATTAAGTTTTGCGAAACTATCGGCTTTGATTATATGGGAGCTATTATTTGGCAGAAAGCAACGACAATGAATACTACTGGCGGTGCTACTATAATGGGGAGTTTTCCTTATCCTAGAAATGGAATTATTAAGTTGGATTATGAATTTATATTGATTTTTAAGAAATTGGGCGTTTCTCCTTTTGTATCAAAAGAAATAAAAGAAGAGTCAAAAATGTCAAAAGATGAATGGAATCAGTATTTTAATGGCCATTGGAATTTTAATGGTGCGAAGCAAGATAAACATTTGGCAATGTTCCCCGAAGAATTACCTAAACGGCTTATTAAAATGTTTAGCTTCGTTGGCGATAATGTGTTGGACCCATTTTTAGGAAGTGGCACCACAACGCTTGCGGCAAAAAATTTAAATCGTAATTCAGTTGGATACGAGATCAATAATAATTATTTATCTACAATAAAAGAAAAAATCGGGGCAACCAAAGATGATTTATTTAAAAATATCTCATTTGAATTTATTGATCAAAAACAACATAATATCAATTACGCAAAAGACATATCTGAATTACCGTATATTTTTAAAGATACAATAAAGTTTGACCGAAAAATTGATCCGAAAAAATTACAATTTGGATCAAAAATTGATTCAACAGAAAACGAGGCAATAGATACATATTCTGTCAAAGAAATTATAAGTCCAGAAAAGTTGTTATTAAATAACGATCTCTTGGTAAGGTTGATTGGGGTAAAAGTTAATAAAGATAAAATAGATGACGCCATTAAATTTTTACAAGCAAAATTAAAAAATCAGAGAGTTTTTATGAGATTTGATTCGCTAAAATACGATCGAGAAAACAATTTGCTTTGCTACTTATACTTAAAAAATAAGACATTTATAAATGCTCACTTGATAAAAAATCAACTTGTCGATGTTGATGATGGCTTTGATTATAAATACAAAATAAAATTTTTAAATCTAACAAAATAATATGGCAAAAGAATAGATATTAAACCAAGCGAATATGCGATGGGGACTAACCCGAAAAAGTAAAGTTGGTCCCGTTGCAGAGTTAATTAGAAAATGTGCCCCAAAGACACTAAACGAGTGGGAAAAATTTTATTTAGACAAAGCCTATTCGAAACAGCATCTTGAACAACTCGGGAAAACTTTATTTATTAAGGTTACTGATGTTTGTAAAGCTGAAATAGAAGATGTTACTGAAGAAGATTGTATAAATTTCATATATAATTTGGTAATAAATAGAACCTTCGACGGTTATCAGTCAGAAATTCAAACAATTTACGGACAGCTTGAAAAAATTCTTGGAGTTAAAATCGAGCCCGCCTCCGACGAATGGGATAGAGGGTATAATGTTGATTATTTTATTAAAATTCGCGAAAAATATATTGGTCTTCAAATAAAACCTGCGGGTTTTGAATATATTACGCAAATAATTAACGAGAGGGAACAGCAGAAAAAAACGCACGAAAAATTTACCGCAAAATATGGCGGAAAGGTATTTTATATTATTTCAATAACCGAAGGTAAAAATAAGATAATCCATAATCCCGAAGTAATTGAGGAAATCAAAAAAGAAATTAAAAAATTGGGTAAATAAATTATGTTTCAGTGGCTTAAAAATTTATTCAATAAAGAACCATCAATTAAGAAAGAAGTTGGCGGTTTTGAGATTTTAGATGGCGTAGTGCTTGGTGCCGGATATTTTAGTAAAGATGGTAAGCAAAGCAGTGCACTTATTTGTCCTCCAATTTGAGCGTTTAATTATGGCATTACAAATGTTCTTAATCGACTCAATAATAAAACATCTACATCAGACGAGTTTCAAGTTTTATTTAATTCTTTACTTGATGATTTTATCGCCGAAGTTTTGATTTATTTTGAAAACAGATTAAAACTTATTGTCGTTAGCGATAAGATAAAATATAAAATGAATAGTGTGCCGGAGTGTATAAAAGCATATAACAATCTT
>Ga0210057_1004456_pt1 | contig 18597 bp, 13 predicted proteins | sample CryGeyCG2114_010_2_FD_183968 | JGI IMG/M metagenome (GOLD analysis project Ga0210057, IMG submission 183968) | Groundwater microbial communities from aquifer - Crystal Geyser CG10_big_fil_rev_8/21/14_0.10 (SPAdes) (version 2) | ecosystem: Environmental > Aquatic > Deep subsurface > Groundwater ...
CACAGACAGGGGATCACACCGCATCATTTGCAGATGTATTGGAACAGGTAATCCATGTGGCGATTGCAGAAGGAAATGTGATGCTTCGCATTGACAAGTGTCCCTTGCTTACAGAAAAAGAGTATATGAATACATTATTTGCTACGTTTTTTCAAAAAGTAGAACAATTTTTGAAAGAGTACCAGATACCACAGACGTCTCTTGCAACACATGTTTTGTTGAATGCAATTCATGGGTATGTTAAATGGGCGCATATTGATCCTGATGTCGTATCTGTTCGGACGTATAGTGAGTATCTCGCCACTCTTTTTCCACATACATAATTAATATAAAACATATATGTTTCATGTCCCTCAGTTTTGGAAAAAAAGTAAAGTAATTAGCTATCTACAAACACACAAGTTGATGAGTATTAGTCTTGCGCTTATTCTTGTTTTTGGAGGAATCGCATTTGCAAAGCAAGGTACTACCACATCTCTTTCTGATACCCCTGAGATACCAAAGGTTTCTCTTCTTTCCCTATCAAGTGTAGGAGAAAATCAAGTAGCTGCTGTTGCTTCTGGAGAAATTGAGTCACTCCAACAGGTCACATTGAGTAGTGAAGTATTTGGAAAAGTCGCTTCTGTGTACGTACACATTGGCGATCATGTTTCTGCTGGCCAACGTCTTGTGCAGTTTTCTGCTGCAGACAAGGCCGCACAGCGAACGCAGGTACAGGCAGAATATGAAAGTGCGCTTGCTGCGAAGCAATCACTCTTGGCACAAATCGACGTTGCAAAGGCAAATCATGAAAAATTGAAAATTACTGTACAAAGTAGTATTACAACGGCAGAGTCTACTCTTCGTACTGCAGAAAATAATCTTCAACAAATAGTCAATACAAATTCCAATGCTATTGTTGACGATTCCTATGCGGATATGACCCAGACAGTACAGTCTGTTCAAAATTCGTTTGTTGATTTGCTCGTTGTTGCAGATACTATTTTGGGTATTGATAACTTGTCTGTCAACGATGGTTTTGAGGCTGTCCTTGGTATTTCGGATCAGGGTTCGCTCAGTACTGCTCGACAAAATTATTATGTCGCAAAACAATCAAAAAATACTTTTTTGGAAAATATGACGGGTTTTTCGTCAGTATCATCTCACTCTACAATTGATGCAACAGCAGTGTCGGCAACACAGACGCTGTCTCACTATGCGACGTTGTTTTCATCGCTTACGACGTTGCTTGACCATACTCCTGCTGTGGGAAATTTGACACAAGCAACATTGACGACGTTGATCTCATCTGTAAATGCAGGAAGATCTGAAATTACAACGCAGCAAACTGCATTGACAAATGCCACACAAGCAATTGCAACGGCAAAAAAATCTTTTGCTTCTCAGCAGATTGCGTATGAGAAGGCAGTACAAGATCTTGCGGACACAAAAGCAAAAGCTGTCGCAGATATTGCTGCATCAGAAGCAGGGCTTAGACAGTTGGCATCTACACTTGATTCTCAAGATGCAAATATTAAACGTGCTGGTGGATCTGTCGCTGTGGTAAATGCTGAACTGGCAAAATCATCTATCCGAACACCTATTGCTGGAGTCGTCGCGAATATCGCAGTCAAACAAGGAGAGCTCGTATCAAATGGTGCCGTTGTCGCAGATATTGTGAATACAACCGGATTGCAAGTAACGGCGTTTGTTCCTGCAAGTGCGTTGTCTGTTCTGTCTGTAGGAGGTCTTGTTCGTGTAGAAGGTACTCCTGTGGGAAAGATTTTGCGGATTGCACCAAGTGTCAACAACACGACGAAAAAAGTAGAAGTTGTTGTCTCTATTGATGACAGTGATGATAGGTCATTTGTCGTAGGTCAATTTGTGACATTGGAAATGCTTGCACATGTTGATGACATGATGTCACCGACGCTGTTGGTGCCACTCAAGGCAGTCCAAGTAACGGCAGAGAGTCATAGTGTGTATATTGTACAAGATGGGCATATCGTTGCCGTGCCTGTAGAGACAGGACAGCTCATAGGAGACAAAATAGAAATTGTTTCAGATCTTTCTGGATATGATGCTATCGTATCATCTGTTCGTGGCATCGAAGAAGGGGATGCTGTGTCTATTATTGAATAACTATGGTGACCTTACACGAACACAAAAAGAAAACAATATGGGAATCGTTTATACATCAGTATAGATTGACTCTGATTTTTATTGTTGCCGTTGTGTTGCTTGGTTTTTTGGCGATCAATCAGATGCCAAAAGAGTCGAGTCCAGAAATTGATTTTCCTATTGCTATTGTCACAACACCCTTTGCTGGAGCGAGCGCAGCGGATGTCGAGGAGCTTGTTACCAAGCCACTTGAAGATAAAATAAATAGTCTTACAAAATTAGAATCAGTCACGTCTGTATCACGCCAAGGGATATCTTCTATCGTGGTAAATTTTGATGTGAATGCTGATTCTCTGGAATCAATGAGCGATTTGCGTACAAAGGTAGATGCAGCTCTCTTTGATTTGCCAAGCGATGCAGAGACACCACAAGTAACGAAAATTAGTTTTTCAGATGTCCCAATCATGCAGCTTTCATTGAGTGGGCCATATAGTGGTACCGAACTCAAAGAGTTTGCTGAGGGATTACAGCAAGACATTGAATCTATCGCAGGTGTTTCACAGGTGAATATTGTTGGTGCGCCAGATAGAGAAGTCCGTGTGCTGGTAGATCAGGCAAGACTCGAGCAATTTGGCCTGTCACTGGGTGCGGTGATCAATGCAATTCGTCAAGCAAATGTGAATGTCCCTGTAGGATCTATTGAAACGGCAGGATCTGTGTATAGTGTAAAATTTGCTGGAGAAATTTTTACGGCAGAAGAAATCAGCGGAACACCGATAACGGCTATTGATGGCACTATTGTGACGGTTGGGGATGTATCACGTGTGATTGATGGCGCGGTAGACACTGGGACACTCGCACGCTTGAGTATAGCTGGCAGTACACCAGCTCCTTCCATCTCATTGCAAGTATATAAAGTGAGTGGGGGCAATATCCTGGATCTCGCTGATGCGGTAACAACACATATCGGTGATGCAACAGGGGAGCTCTACCCAGACAATGTTCATGTAGAAATAGTGACAAGTGATGCAGAACTCATTCGGACTGATCTCAACAATTTGCTTAAAAATGGTGCAGAAACGATTCTTATTATTGTGCTGTTATTGCTCATTTTCCTTGGATGGAGAGAAGCGTTGCTCGCCAGTGTTGCCGTACCGCTTACATTTCTCATGACCTTTATTGTTCTCGGACAACTGGGATATACCATCAATTTTTTGACACTGTTCTCCTTGATTCTTGCGCTTGGTATTCTTGTCGATGGGGCGATTGTTGTGACAGAAGGCATGCACGGATATTTGCAAAAAGGATATGCGCCAAAGGATGCTGCTATCGCAACGATTCGAGAGTTTCAGGCACCATTAATTTCTGGGACACTCACCACTATTTTTGTTTTTTTGCCGATGATGATGACATCCGGTATTATTGGCAAATTTATCAAAAGTATTCCAGTGACTGTCACTATCGTCTTAATCTCTTCGATTATTGTTGCGCTTGGTGTCATTACAACACTTGGATCTCGATTTTTGAAAACCGCATTGGCAGGAGATGTTGATGCAAAAAAACAGCGGTTTACTGATCGATTCATCATGCGCAGTTATACCTTTTACGATCGTGTGTTAAAAGGATTTTTGAACAATTCTCGTAGACGAACACGCTTCTTTGTGATTATGATCGGTTTATTTATTGCGAGTATGCTCTTGCCGACATTTGGGATACTCAAAGTAAATATGTTTCCAGCTGAAGATGCTGATGTCTTTACCATAGATCTCGAAGCACCTATTGGGACACCACTGCATGAGACGGATCTTCTCGCAAAAGAAGTAGAAGATACATTGCTCGAGGATCAACGCATCGCATCGTTTGTCACCAATGTTGGGACAGGAAGTAATGGGGGAAGTGTGACTTCTGGTGGTGGTACGACCAATCAGCATCTTGCCAGTTTTACGATCAATCTGAAAAAAGACAGAACTGAATCGAGTGTTCATATTATTGATGCATATCAAAACGTGTTTCAGAATGTTGATGGTGCGACGGTGACCGTTGCACAGCAGGCATCCGGCCCGGATCAAGGTGCGCCCGTGAACATTCAGATACATGGAGAAGATCTCAATACACTCGAGTCAATAGCAAGTGATGTCCGACATGTGCTGGAAACGATTCCAGGGGCTCGCAATGTAGCGTTGTCTACAAAGGAAAGTAATGGAGAGTTTGTGCTCAGTATCGATCGTTCGAAAGCACAGTTTTATGGGGTCAGTACTGCAGAGGTTGCGTCACTCCTTCGAAATGCGGTAACGGGAAATACGGTGACCGTCTTAAAACAAAACGGTACTGATATTGATGTGGTCGTGAAATATGATCTGTCTCCTGCCATGAAGGGAAGTTTGTCTCAGATAGATACGGTAGATATCGATGAAATTACTTCTCTGACACTCACCACGCCGCGTGGAGAGATTCCATTAGCATCTTTTCTGTATACTGATCTGGGTGTCAGTAGACCAGTGATCAATCATGAAGATGGTGACAGACTCGTAATGGTCACTTCACTCGTAGAAGATGGATATCAGGCACAGCAAATTGTGTCAGCATTCCAAAAACAAGCTGATCAAATATTTTTGCCACCAGGATATACGTTTTCGTATGGTGGAGAAAGTGAAAGTATCAATAAATCATTTTCAGACATGTTCAGAGCAATGTTTTTGGGAATGTTTATGATCGCAGGTCTGCTTGTCTGGCAATTTCGTTCGTATCGACAGCCATTCTTTGTCATGTCGAGTATCCCGTTGTCTTTGATTGGGGTGTTCCCTGGACTGGTACTCGTAGGGCAGCCACTCAGTTTTCCAGCCTTCATTGGTGTGGTAGCCCTTGCGGGTATTGTGGTCAATAATGCGATTATTTTGATAGATCGTATCAATGAAAATAGATTGAGTAATGGTATGAGCATTGACGACGCTATTCGTGAAGCTGCGACGAGTCGCTTGCAGCCGATCCTCCTGACGACCATGACGACCGTGGCTGGTATATTGCCATTGGCAATCACCAATCCATCATGGGGACCGCTCGGGTATTCCATTGTCTTTGGGTTGTTGTTTTCTACAGCGTTGACGCTCTTCATGGTGCCGTTGTTGTATCAGCGGTTTGGAGAAAAGGAATTGGATACAGGAAAATAAGTCTTGCGTGTTTTAAAAAAGAGAAATCATATTGATTTCTCTTTTTGGTAACAATGGTTGCATCTTCGAGTATTATTCGTTACCATATCTCTACACTTCTAGAAAATTTTGTATGAAGCGAACACTATTTATACTCATTGTCCTCCTGCTGAGTGTCGGCATCCTGTGGGGGATGAAACGAAATTCACCTGTTGTGCAAACTGCACATGTTTCTGAAGACACGCCTGATGTACCTCAACCAGTCATCACGAAGGAGTCTTTTTCTATTGAGGAAGGGGAAACCTTTGCTTCAGTAATGGAACGTATGGGGTATGGATATGCTGATATGCAGGAGGTTTTGGATGCTGGTAAAGGCATCTATGATTTTACACAGATTGTTCTCGGAAAGAATTTTGTAATTCGAAAAAAAGATGGCGTGTTTGATGCCATTGTGTACGATATCAATTCAGAAGAACAGGCCGTTATCACGAAAGATAGTACTGGAGCATTCGTTGTCACGAAACAAGATATTCCATATGACATTACAGAAAAAGAAGTCCATGGTGTTATTGATTCTTCATTGTTTCTTGCTGGGAATCAAGCCGGGCTTGATGACCGTACAATATTAGAGTTGGCAGATATTTTTACATGGGAAATAGATTTTGCCACGGTTATTCAAAAAGGTGATTCATTTTCTCTTGTGTATGAAGAACGAACGCGTGATGGACAGCGAGGGCCGTCTGGACGGATTTTTGCTGCGACGTTTGTCAATCAGGGAAAAGAATATACAGCTGTTCGTTTTGAAGATCCAGATGGTGGTATTGGGTACTATACAAAAGAAGGAGATTCTCTTCAAAAACCTTTTTTGAAAGCACCGTTAAAGTTTTCTCGCATATCATCTGGATACTCAACAGCACGTTTTCATCCTGTAATAGGAAGGACCACGACACATCTTGCAATTGATTATGCTGCACCTATCGGCACACCTATTATGGCAACGGGGGATGGTACTGTGATTCGGGCGAGTTGGAACGGTGGCTACGGAAATTTTATTGCTATTCGTCATAATGATACGTGGGATACCCATTATGCGCATCTTTCAAAATATGCTGTGAAGGCGGGGAACAAGGTCTCTCAAGGCGATATTATCGGATATGTTGGTTCGACAGGATGGTCAACCGGACCACATGTTCATTATGAAATGGTGAAAAATGGGGTAAAGGTCAATCCACTTACCGTAGAGTTGCCCGCAGGTGATCCTATCAAAGACGAATGGCGTTCATCTTTTGAGGAACAAAAGAAAAAATACATTGATTTTTTTGGAGACAGATAATGTATTTTTTGTAATGACAGTGTTCAAGATATACACCCTTGGTATCTGTTTTTTTATTGAAAAATGAGATATTATGGAGGTGTATGAAATTTTTTAAGAAAAAATGGGTACTGATTTCTCTGGGTATCATATTGGTAGTCGGGGGACTTTTGTTTGCACAATCTCGGAAGAAGGCTGTTCCTGAGTTTTCCAGTCAACCTGTAGAACGCATTGATCTGAAACAAACCGTTAGCGAGACCGGCTCTGTTGAAGCATCTCTTGAGCTTACGTACGGATGGGAAGCTAGTGGAAAAGTAACAACCATAGGAAAACATATCGGAGATACGGTGACCTCCACGGATGTCATTGCCACATTGGATAGTACCCAACAACGTGCACGATACAATCAGGCAGTTGCGTCACTGTCTTCGTCACAGGCTCAATTGAATTTACAATTGGCTGGGCCAAGTGATGAAGTCAAAAAGAAATCTTCGGCTGCTATCGCGCAAGCACAGGCTTCTCTGTTACAATCACAAGCAAACTTGTCAAAAGTAGAAGCACAATCGTCTGCTAGCATAATAAACGCACAAAAGACAGTGGATACGGCAAAAAATAATTTACAACTCGTGGCCAATGGTGAGGACAGCAATTTGGTAAATAATGCGTATGCTGATTTGGTAAATATCTTGAAATCTTCTGTAACTAATTTGGGAAATGCACTTACGGCATCAGATAATATTCTTGGGATTGACAATGTATTTGCGAATGATACGTTTGAGAGTGTCTTGGGTATACAGGATTCCATTGCGTTACAGCAGGCAAGGAATTCATATTACGATGCCCAGTCCGGAAAGAACGACGCTGCACAGGTGACATTACCACTCGATAGTTCCAGTGACCATGCAAGTGTTGACGCTGCTCAGACTGTCGTCGCTGATGCACTCTCTGTGATGCAAACTCATTTATCCTATGTGCAACAAACACTTACTGCAACGCGTCCCATTGGGAATCTTACGCAGAGTAGTCTTGATACCCTTAAATCTGGTATTACTACGGTACAAGGGTATATTGATACAAGTGCCACCAATGTGACTAATGGTATGCAGGCTATTTCGACTGCAAGGAATTCATTGACGTCGTATCATATTGCGTACGATAAAGCTGTCTCAGATCTTGATCAGGCAAAAAAACAAACCGATGCAGATATTGCTGTTGCCCATGCACAAGTGAGTGCTCAAGAAGCAAACCTCGCACAGGCACAGGCGAGTTATGATGATTTAGTCGCACCTCCACGCACGGTGGACCTCGCATCGTTACGGGCAGACGTATCACGACAGGCAGCAGCACTTTCGGCTGCAAGAGATGATCTGAAAAAAACTGAATTACTTGCATTGTCTGATGGTGTGGTAAGTAGGCTTGATGTGGAAGTGGGAGAAAATGTCATTGCCAATCAAGATATCGTGGGTATTATTTCAGCAGGATTTACTATCAAAGTAGATATTTCAGAAGCAGATATTGCAAAAGTTTCTGTAAACAACTCTGTTGACATTACCCTCGATGCGTATGGAGATGATGTACACTTTGCAGGACATGTCGTCAAGATAGAACCTTCTCAGACAGAAATTTCGGGTGTTGTTTATTACAAAACAACTATTTTGTTTGATCATACAGAGGAACACTATGATATTCGTTCTGGCATGACTGCAAACATTGATATTTTGACAGACAGTAAAGATGGGGTGCTCGTCATTCCGCGACGAGCAATACTCACACAAGATGGTAAAAAAATTGTTCGCGTAGTAAAAGATGCCACAAAAGGTGTGTTTGAAGAACGTGACGTTCAAACTGGGTTGCCCGGAGATGATGGATTGGTGGAGATCACCTCAGGTCTCACTGAAGGAGAAGTCATTGTGACGTTTTTGAAAGAAAGTTAATTGTTTTTTCCTCCTACATTGGGAGGAATCTTTTTTGTATGTCACACTTGATGGACATAAAAAATTTGAAAAAAACGTATGTAACTGGTGATATAGAAACACCAGTGCTTCATGGTATTGATCTTACGATAGACAAAGGAGATTTTGTCGCGATCATGGGACCTAGTGGTTCTGGAAAATCTACATTTATGCATATTTTGAGTTTTTTGGATAATTTAACGAGTGGCACTTATTTTTTTGAAGGGACGGATGTAACAACATTGGCGACAGATAAACTTGCGAACATGAGGAATGAAAAAATAGGGTTTGTGTTTCAAGCATTCAATTTGTTGCCTCGGACAACAGTCTATGAAAATGTTGCGTTGCCACTGTTGTATTCTCATAAATCACGTGGTGAGAAAGAAGTACAAGATGCAATTGCATCGGTAGATCTGAGTCATCGCATTACCAGCACGTCCAATCAACTTTCTGGTGGAGAAAAACAACGAGTTGCGATTGCTCGAGCGATTGTAAATGATCCTGAGGTTATTTTTGCAGATGAACCGACAGGAAATCTGGATAGCAAAACAGGGACACATATTATGCAAATTTTACAAAATTTGAATGATGAAGGCCGAACTATTATTATGGTGACGCATGAACAAGATACGGCTGATCATGCCAAGCGTATTGTGCTCCTTCGAGATGGACGTATTGAAAAAGATTTTCCTGTCGTGCATCGTCGTTTTGCAAAAGATGGACTTATAAAAAAATAGTCCGGGATATTTCTTGGCTTCTGAGCATACAAAAATGTATGCTTTTTATATTGACAAAACATATGGTTGGCTGTAGAATGGCGTTCTGATTATTTGGAGGGAAAGGATGGAAGAGTCACTGTGGGGCAAGCGAATAGCGGTGGTCATCATGGTGGGTGTCACCCTCGCAAGTGCGTACGTGACGTGGGTGTGTACCCTGATTCACGCCTATGGGGTCATGTGCCTCTTTGGGCTGGCGACTGTGGGTTTTTGTGTCATCACGTGGCATCTGCTCCTGAAACTGCGCGATGCCTCGGATGAGGCGAACGCACGGTCCAGCGGGAAGGTGACCTTCGCCAAGCATCTCGGAGTCGGCAAACGGTAACAGGGCTCACGCGCGTGGGCCCTGTACCGCGCAAATTGGATTGATATGTATAAAAAGAGTCATCACTCTTTTTTTTGTTTGCGTAGTGAATAGGGTATACTATGCGAGGAGTATCACTATGACAATTATTAATTCTTACAAAACAGCTTTTAAAAATCTTCGTATAAATAAGCGACGGTCTTTGTTGACCATGCTTGGGCTGATCATTGGAATTTCTTCTGTAATTCTTGTCATGAGTACGGGAGCAGGTGCACAGTCTTTGATTACAGGACAGCTAGAAAAACGAGGAACGGATCAGATTGTTGTGTTGGCCGGTGCAAGCGATCCTTCGGGTCCGCCTGCACAGGCGCTTGGTATTGTTATTACAACACTCATTGAGGAAGATAAAGATGCATTGCTCGATACACATAATGTATCTCATCTTGCGTATGCTGCTGGATATATTACTGGCAATGGGATTTTGAAATGGGGGAGTGAAAGTAAAAGTGTCTCGTACACAGGAGCGAATGCAGACTATCAAATTATAGAAAAAGTAACGGTGCGTGATGGACGATTTTTTACCGAAGTGGACAATGAAGCGCATGACCCTGTGATTGTGATTGGTAATACTGTTGCAGAAGATATCTTTGGTAATAGTGAATCAGTAGGTGAGCGAGTAAAAATTGCAGGAAAACAATTCCGTGTGATTGGGGTGCTTGCCGCACAAGGAAGTTCCATTTTTGAAGATGTTGATAATGCGGTGATCATGCCACTGCGTGTGGCACAATACGATTTGCTTGGTGTAAGACATCTCACGTTTATTCGCAGTCAAATGGATGACACCCAATATCTAGATCAAACCGTAGAGGAAATTCAGCAGACGTTGCTTGATAGACATGGCGAAGAAGATTTTTCTATTCGTAATACGGCAGATGCCCTCGCTATTCTTACCACTATTACAAATGCTCTCAAATTTTTTCTTGTGGCGATTGCAGGTGTCTCACTTTTTGTTGGTGGGATTGGCATCATGAATATTATGCTTATTTCTGTGCAAGAAAAAACAAGAGAGGTTGGCCTCAGAAAATCTGTTGGTGCAACAGACAACGATATTTTAAAACAATTTCTTGTTGAAACTATTATGTTATCTTTGTTGGGAGGCATTATTGGGCTTATGATTGGGATTTTATTTGCGTTTGGTATTGCAAAAGGTGTGCAGGCTGCAGGATATCCTGATTACCGGTTTATTGTGTCTTTTGGTGCTATCGTTGTATCGCTCGTTGTAACGACGCTCATTGGACTTGTTTTTGGGGTGTATCCAGCGCGACGTGCAGCACAACTTGATCCCATTGATGCCCTCCACTACGAATAATATATATGCGTGGTATGAAGACTTTTACACTTGCATTCAATCAAATAAAAAAAAATAAAGCTCGAGCAAGTTTGACTATTTTTGGCATTACCATCGGTATCATGGTGGTTATTTTGGTATTGTCTGCAGGCAATGGTGTAAAAGGGTTGGTAATGGGAGAACTTGATAGTTTTGGAAACGATTGGATAGATATTGAAGTAAAAGTCCCAAGCACAGGAAAAGCATCTATTAGCAACGCACAAAGTCAGGCCCGTGGTGTGACTATTACGACACTGACGACAGATGATGCCGATGCTGTAAAAAAACTTGATAATATAAAAAATGTATATGCTGGTGTGACGACGCAAGCCGTGGTGTCATATGGAAATGAAAAAAAACAACCAACATTTTTTGCAGTGACACCCTCATATATTGAGATAGATGCTGGCAGTGAATTGGAAAGGGGAAGGTTTTTTACAGAAGAAGAAAACAGTGGTGCCAATCAAGTTATTGTACTGGGGTCAGGACTTCGGGATACCTTGTTTGGCAATGATGACCCGATTGGTAAGAATGTAAAAGTTGGGGATACCTCGTTTCGTATCGTCGGTGTTTTGAAAGCACGTGGCGCAACAGGATTTTTCAACTATGATGAGATTGCATATATTCCTGTCAAAACAGCACAAAAAAAATTGATGGGCATTGATCATGTGCTCTTTATGATAGGGCAGATGCGTGATGCAAATAAAGGAGACGCAACAGCAGAAGAAATCCGTTCATTGATTCGAGATAGACATGATATAACAGACCCTGAGAAAGACGATTTTTCTGTGACAACGCAACAGGAATCTGTTGATCTTATCAATACTGTTTTTTTTGGCATTCAAGCGCTTCTTGTCGTCTTGGCTGCAATCTCGCTCGTCGTAGGTGGGGTTGGTATTATGAATGTGATGTATGTCTCCGTCGTAGAACGAACCTTTGAAATTGGTCTGAGAAAATCTGTAGGGGCGTCAGAACAAAATATTCGTTCTCAATTTCTTTTGGAAGCAATAGTGCTTACTGCGATTGGGGGAGCAACGGGTATTGCACTTGGTATTTTGTTATCCTTTTTTATTGCATTTGGTGCCCAATCATTTGGACTCGATTGGAAATTTGTTATTTCACTGCCCTCTATTATTCTCGGGACAGGATTTTCTGTTATTATTGGACTAGTGTTTGGCTACTTTCCTGCAAAGCATGCGGCGACATTGGATCCAATTACGGCATTACGACAGGAATAATATTTTTTTATGCATACATTCAGAACCCGTTTTGCAAAAGATATCGTCGCAGAATTTTTACCTCCAAAAAAAACATCACACGATGTGATTATTTTTTGCGATGGGATGCCCGGCCTTCCAGGCAAAAAGAAAACACTCATGGAATTTTTTTCTAAAAAAGGGTATTGGGCATTCAATCCACGCTATAGGGGTGTCTGGGAAAGTGGAGGATCATTTTTGGAAGAATCTCCTGTCGAGGATATTTGTGATGTTATTGATGGATTATATCAGCCCATCACAAGTATATGGGACAACGTTGAGTACAATATAGACCCAGAGCACATTATCATTGTTGGTGGTAGCTTTGGAGGCCCTGCCGCATTACTCCTTTCTTTTGATCCTCGAGTACTCGCAGTCGTGACGGTGGCTGGTGTGGTCGACTGGACACAGCAGGTTGAAACAGAACCACTTGATTGGCTTTATGATGTGACAAAAGCTTCTTTTGGAGAGGCCTTTCGGATGACACGAAAAAATTGGGATAAATTGAAAACTGGAACATTTTACAATCCTATCACTCAACTCGAAAATATAGATCCGAAAAAAGTATTGATGATTCATGCAAAAGATGATACGGTAGTCCCTTATGAGATCACAAAACGTTTTGTTCAGAAAATGGGAATTTCTCTTATATCTTTGAAGAAAGGGGACCATGTCTCGTCTTCCATACTGACAAAATGGCGAATTTGGCGACAAGTAAAAAAACATCTTGCTTCTTTGATACTATAAATTATGAATGCACTTGAGATCAAAAATTTTACAAAAACATACGGCGACCTCACGGCCGTCGATAACATCTCTATTATTGTGAAACAAGGAGAGTTTTTTGGATTTCTCGGTAAAAATGGAGCAGGGAAGACTTCTACTATTAGTGCTATCACCGGTATTGGGACGATTACGAGTGGAGAGATAACAGTCTTTGGTATTGATGTAGAAAAAGAATACAAAGAAGCACGAAAAAAAATAGGATTGTGTCCACAAGAGTTTAATGTTGACACCTTCGCGAAAGTGAAAGATATTTTGTTGCATGTTGGTGGGTATTTTGGACTTTCAAAAAAAGAACGACAGACACGGTTGCAAGACGTATTGGAAATTTTTGAACTTGAAGAACATAAAGAAAAACAATTCAGACAACTGTCTGGAGGACTCAAGCGTCGTCTGATGCTCGCTCGTGCGATGATGCATGATCCTGAGCTCCTCATTCTCGACGAACCAACAGCCGGCGTGGATGTAGAACTTCGTCATGAACTCTGGGCGTATTTGAAGCAAATTAATAAAGCAGGGAAGACTATTATTTTTACGTCTCATTATCTCGATGAAGTAGAAGAACTCTGTGAACGAGTTGCTATTATGGATAAAGGAAAGATTATTGCCGATGCACCAAAAAGAGACTTTACAAAAGATGGCAGGACGCTCGAGGCAAAGTATTTGGAATTAACAAAAGCATAGGCATATGACAAATTTGATTGGTTTCAAAACACTCGTCTGGCAAGAAATTCAGCGGTTTCTCCGCGTCTGGATTCAGGCACTCATTAGTCCGTGGATCAATTCCTTGTTGTATATTCTTGTCTTTGGGGTCATCGTGGGTTCACGGATAGATACGATCGCCGGTGTTTCGTATATTGATTTTGTATTGCCTGGTATTGTGATGATGAATTTGATCACAGCATCCTACATGCAAGCAGCATTTAGTTTGTATTTCAAACGATTTGCTCGGCACATAGAAGAAATCTTGACCGCACCATTTTCGTATCTTGAAGTACTTGGTGCATTTGTTATTGCGGGCGTCTTGCGTGGTCTTATTGTTGGTCTTGGGGTGTATGTCATTGCATTGTTCTTCACCTCTGCATCTATTGCACATCTTTTTTTGTTCATTGTGTATAGTATTGCCGTTGCTCTTATTTTTTCTTTTGTTGGATTGCTTGTTGGCCTTTGGGCGGACAATTTTGAACAGCTTTCCGTCCTCCAAACATTTGTGATCATGCCGTTGACATTTCTTGGGGGAGTGTTCAATTCGGTTCACATGCTGCCAGAAAAAGCACAGCTCGTTGCAAAGCTCAATCCATTCTTTTATTTTGTTGATGGACTCCGATATTCGATGATCGGTATTCGGGAAGCAAATGTATGGGTTGGAAGTACGCTTATTCTTGTATTGATTTTTGGGTTTGGTGGACTTACGTGGTATTTATTTTATAAAGGATGGCGGCTGCGGTCGTAGTACTAGGCTGCGGTTTGAGTATGCCGTGGTATGATGTTCTACACGGAAGATTGCGCTTCGCTAAGATTATTTTCACCTACGGTGAAAAAGATTGAAGATTACGTCTCAATATTGTCATTCTGAACTTGATTCAGGATCTGTACCACCTCAGACGTTCTCGATAAGAGAGATTCTGAATCAAGTTCAGAATGACATCTTATGATAATCTTCTAATTTTTTTTTCGCTAGCAAAAGTAATCTTAGCGAAGCGCAGTCTTTCGTCTTTTGTAGACTTCCAAATGAAAGTCTGTATACTAGCACTATAATTACTTTTTTATGAAACACTCACATTTTTGGACGATTTTTATCATCTGTTCGTTGCTCTTTGTGGGGATTGCATTTTTTTTCTTTTCTCATTATAGATCCCTGGCGCCGTTTTTTTTACCACCTCCAAGTGATATTACTGATCTGATTCCATCGGTAGGAGACAGAGACCCCGCAGATGCTATAAATGAAACAGATATTCCTTTGTCTGTGCCAGAAGGATTTACTATAGAAACATTTGCAAAAGATATTTCAGGAGCACGAGTACTTGCTCTGGGGCCACACGGATATATATGGGTGTCTCAGATGCAAGAGGGAGTGATTTCTCGAGTATCACCAGATGGAAAGGTAGAAGAAATGGTTAGTGATTTGAATCATCCTCATGGGCTTGCTTTTGATATTATCAATCCCTCTCTATTATACATCGCAGAAGAAACGCAGATTTCAAAAGTAGACATAGATTCAGTAGATAAAAAATTTGAAAAGGTAGCGGCACTTCCAGAGGGAGGAAGGCATGTATCACGGACGATCAAGTTTGGTCCTGATGGTTCGTTGTATGTTTCTATCGGGTCTACGTGTGATGTGTGTGAGGAAGAAGACGCTCAGGTTGCGTCGATCCAAAAAGTGAATATGGAAACAGGCGAACTTTCACCAGTAGCAACGGGACTTCGTAATAGTGTTTTTTTTGCATGGCATGAAGTCGATGGTAGTATGTGGGCGACAGAAATGGGACGCGATAAGCTAGGAGAAGATCTTCCTCCAGATGAGATCAATACGATAGAAGCAGGAAAGAAGTATGGCTGGCCGATTTGTTATGGTAATAATATTCACGATATAGATTTTGATCAAAAAGAGTATATTATTGATCCTTGTGGTAGAGATACTCCACCTGTTATTGAACTTCCTGCGCACGTCGCACCACTGGGGATTGGCATCATTCCAGAGTCAACGGTGTGGCCAGAAGAGTATTGGTATGACTTTATTGTTGCAGAACATGGATCGTGGAATAGTCCTGATCCTGTTGGCTATCAGCTCGTGCGTATTCCTGTGTCGATCGATACTGACGGTGCACTGGTTCTGGGGGCACCAGAACAATTTATTTCTGGATGGCTGACAGAAGAAGGTCGCGCACTCGGGCGTCCCGTTGATGTGCTCGTGCGTCCAGAAGGAGTGATGTATGTCAGTGATGATAAAGCAGGTGTTGTTTATAAGATTTCATATCATACAAATGAAGCATCGCAACCAGCACAAGACATGGTAACGATGGATGGATTGAATGCCAATGGAGAGTTGGAACTTTCGTCTCTTCAAGCAGACATTACGTTGACTGGCACTGCACGTGGTACGATGTTTTTTGAAGCAAGTTTCCCTGTTGATCTTATTGACGAAAATGGAACAGTTGTTGCATCAGGGTTAGCCACGGCAACCGAAGATTGGATGACCGAGGACTTTGTGCTTATGCATATTGTATTGCACTATATATCTCCATCGACGACGTCCACAGGTACATTAAGACTACATAAGGATAATCCCTCTGGTTTGTCGGAGAATGATCTGATGATTTTATTTCCTGTGGTATTTTCATCTTGAGTGGTATTGAAGTAAAAGTGAAACAGTGCAAAAAAGAATCATTTCAAACAAATGATTCTTTTTTGTAAGTGTCGTTAAGCAATATCAAATTTATCGAGTAGTTTTTTAAACTTATTTTAGCAAAATAATTGATTGAAAAGCATAATACTGATATACTGTAGTTTATTTATCAATAATTTAAATTTGTATGTTTAGAAAAAAGGTTTTTAGTTATGTTTTGGTGGTACTTCTTATTTTTAATTTTTTACCCAGTAGTCAGAATACAGTTTATGCTGCAAACATAAACCATCAAACGTCCATACGTCTGGGTGGTACAACTGCAGCCAATATGATATCAGGTCCTACTGATATCGGTCTGTCAGTTACTACAGATATTAATGGTAATGTCATCATGACAGGTATTGTTTTTGGTAATGCGGATCTCAATGGTAATGCCACATCTACTGATGGAGGAGCTGAAACTGCATCATCTACCTATACTCATGGTGATATATTTATTTCGTCGTTTACTTCTAGTAGTGTATTCCAGTGGTCTAAACGGTTGGGTGGTACATTTAGTACTTTTATGGCTGCTACCTCAGATGCTGGGTATTCAGTTGTGACAGATAGTCAGGGGAATGTAATTGTTGCCGGACAGGTGTATGGTAACGCGGATCTTAACGGTGATGGAGATAGTACCGATGGTGGAGCAGAGACTGCGTCTTCTACCTATGGAAGTAGTACTGATATATTTATATCTTCCTTTACGTCTACAGGTACATTCAAATGGACTAAACGTTTAGGAGGTACGGCTGGTGATGGTGCAACTTCAGTCATTGTTGATCAAAATGATAATATTATTGTAACAGGTCATGCTGGTGTGGCGGATCTTAACGGTGATGGAGATAGCAATGATGGTGCGGTAGAACAAACCGCTTATACAGCCCAAGGTGATGTCGTTATTTCTTCCTTTACAACAGAAGGTGTGTTTCAATGGACTAAACGTTTGGGGGGATCTAATTATAGTGGTGGAAATTCAGTTACTACAGACAGTAATAGTAATGTTATTGTTACTGGATATGTCAAAGGTGATGCCGATTTGAATGGTAATGCTACCTCAACTGATGGTGGAGCAGAAACAGCTTCTTCGACATATCAAAATAATGATATATTTCTTTCTTCCTTTACTTCTACAGGTACGTATAAATGGTCCAAGCGTTTGGGTGGGGCTGGCGCTGATTTTGGATTATCGGTCACTACTGATAATAGTAATAATGTGATTGTAACTGGATATGTTGTAGGTGCTGCAGACCTTAATGGTGATGGAGATAGTAATGATGGAGGAACTGAAGCAACTTCATCTTATGCTGGTACTTCTGAACCATTTATTTCTTCATTTACAACTGAGGGTGTCTATCAGTGGTCCCAGCGTTTGGGTGCTGCATCAGGTGCTGGTAGATCAATTATAACTGATTCTAGCGATAACATTATAGTTACAGGAGAGGTTTCGGGCGATGCTGATCTCAATGGCGATGGTAGTACAGATAGTAGTGGCGCTGAGAGTGCTTTGGGATATGGGGGTAATGACATATTTGTTACCTCCTTTAGTTCTGCTGGTACCTTTAAATGGTCTCAACGTTTAGGTGGTAGCGATGCTTCTGGGTGGCCTGCTGAGGATATAGGTTATTCGGTAGCTAGGGATGCAAATGATACTATATATAACAGGGCAAGTGTATGGTGATGCTGATTTAAATGGTGATGGTGATTATAGTGACAGTGGAGAAACTGGATACGGTGGTAATGATATATTTTTATCAGTACTTACCGTAACATACAACACCGCCCCAACGCTGACATCACTCACAGTGACCCCAGCGACAGACGGGACTGGAGAAGTAAGTATTGTGTCTACAGTAAATGACACAGATGCGAATGAACTCAGTATATCGTATCACTTCAACAGTGGAGATTGTACGAGTTTGCCATCATCGACAACAACTATTTCATCAGCAAGCTCAACCTATGGCACCCCAACCGTGGGAAGTGGGACATACCAAGTCACCACAGTGACGACAACTCCAGGAGCAAATACCGTAACATCGACATGGACGTCTGCAACAGATGCCTCTGGAGCAAATGGGACTTCGTATTGTCTCTACGCGTACGCATACGATGGCACCACGACGTCAACGTTGGCAACCACAACCGTGACTCTCGACAACACCGCACCAAGTAGCACGAGTATCACCGGATTCA
>Ga0210057_1004459_pt1 | contig 18589 bp, 15 predicted proteins | sample CryGeyCG2114_010_2_FD_183968 | JGI IMG/M metagenome (GOLD analysis project Ga0210057, IMG submission 183968) | Groundwater microbial communities from aquifer - Crystal Geyser CG10_big_fil_rev_8/21/14_0.10 (SPAdes) (version 2) | ecosystem: Environmental > Aquatic > Deep subsurface > Groundwater ...
ACAGGGATAATTAGAGAAATAAAGAAAACAATTAAAATAAATTTAATTAAGGATTTTGGAGTTTTTTTAAAAAAAGAATATTTTTCTTTAAATTTTTCTTTATCAAAACTAAAATATTTTTCAGAAGCAACTTCCGGGAAATAGAATTCTTCTAATAAATTTAAATTTATTTGAGGCGATTTAATTTCTTCATAAGAAGTTTCTTCAATGCTTTTATTAACAATATTTTCGCTCCTATCTTCAACTTCTGCAACAAGTTCAGTTTTCTGCAATTTCATATCTGATTCTTCTATTTCTTCCAATTCAGCCAATATTTTTTCCTTTGTTAAAACTTCTTGAATGTCTTCAAAATTAAAATTAGAATTATCTTCCTTAAATTCAACCACCTTTAATATTTTTTTATTATCTTTCTCTTCTTTATTAGTATTTAAGTCCTTTAAATTTAAAACTGGAGCTATCTTTTTAATTTTTTTAAAATCAAAATTACCCCTCTTATCAACAGGCTTAATGTCAAATAAAGCAGGAAGAACAAATTTCATATTGTTGTTTTTTAGAAAATTTTCTTCCATATCACAAAACGCCTAATTCTTAAGGCGTTTTTATTATATCACATTCTCGTTATTCTATCTAATCCACAGATTTATAGATTTTTAATGTTTCTTGAGCCATTTTATTCCATTTATATTTCCTAATTTGCTCAAATCCTTTAGAAATTAATTTTTCTTGAATATTTTTGTTATCCAGAACATATTTAATCTTTTCAGATATATCATCAATATTTTCAGGATTAAAATAAAGAGCCGCATCTCCCAATATTTCGGGCAAGCATGAGGCCTGAGAAGATAAAACAGGTATTCCGTAAGACATAGCTTCTAAAGGAGGCAGTCCAAAACCTTCGTACAAAGAAGGAAAAACGTAAAGAGAAGCTTTCTTATATAAACTAATTAAATCTTTATCTGAAACAAAATCAGTAAAAATAATTTTTTGGGGGTTATAGAATTTATTTTGTAATTTTTTATAAAAATAATCTTTCTCCCCCACTAAAATAAGATAGAGATCTTTTCTTTCCTGAATTAATTTATTGAAAGCGATAATAAGATTCTCTAAATTTTTATGAGGATAAGCGTTGCCGACATAAAGCAGATAAGATTTATTATTTTTTTTAAAATTTTTTATTTCTTTCTTTATACTAGGAGAGCCCTCATAGATAACCTTTATTTTATTTGCATTAATTTTAAAATATTTTAAAATATCATTTTTGGTATAATTAGAAACTGCAATAACTTTTTTAGACCTTTTAATCGCTGAAAAAATAACAATATGATAAGCCAAAGTTTTAAGCCAGTATTTTAAAGGAGTCAAAGTAGACGCTCTGCGAGTAGGATATTTTTTTAGAATTAAATCATGAATTGTGATTACAAAAGGTTTGAAATAAAAAACAGGAACATTAAAATGAGGAAAATGCATTAAATCAATTTTATATTTCCTTATTTTAAAAGGTAAATAAAATTGTTCTTTAAATCCATACCAACTATAATCAGCTAAAATTTTTTTAAAATTATTATTTTTTGGTTTGTAATTATAGAAACCATCTTTGCGCAGAAAAATAAAATATTGATTATTAAGATCAGTTTTCTCTAAATTATCAACTAATTTTTGAACATAACGACCTAGCCCTTTTTGTTTTGGACCAAAGAAACGAGCATCTATTCCTATTTTCAATTTTTTGTTCATTTAATTAAAATATCTAATGTCTTTTGAGCGCATTTTTGCCAAGAAAATTTTTGCGCTTGTTTTAATCCATCTTTAATTAATTTTTTTCTTAAATTTTCATCGGATAATAAAATATCCATAGCCCAAGCTAACTCATCAATATTCATAGGATTAATCATTAAGGCGGCATTTCCAACCACTTCAGGCAAAGAAGAATTAGAAGAAACAATTGTTGGAATACCGCAAGCCATAGCTTCCAATGGAGGAAATCCGAAACCTTCGAAAAAACTAGGATAAACAAATATTTTTGAGAGATTATAAAGATAAGGTTTGTCCGACTCCTCAATGAATCCTGTAAAAATTATATCTTTTCTTTTTTTTGATTCTTTTGCTGTTTTTAAAATATCTTTATAAAGCCACCCTTTTGTTCCAGCAATAACTAATTTGCAATTTTTATCTTTTAAGACCTCAAAGGCCTTGATTAAACCGATTAAATTTTTTCTTGGTTCAATTGTGCCAAAATAAAGAATAAATTCATGAGGAAGATTATATTTCCTCAAAATTAATTTTATTTTTTTTTGATTATTTTTAATCTGGCTAAATTGTTTCCCCACTCCTGAATAGATTACTTCAATTTTATCAGGATTTATTTTATAAAGATTAATTAAATCAGATTTAGTAGATTCAGAAACCGCAATTATTTTATCAGCTTTTTGGACTTCCCTTTTAGCATCCATTAAAAACTTCTGCCAAAGACGCTTACGCCAAGAAAAAAATTCTGGATAATGCTCAAAAGATAAATCATGAAAAGTAATAATTTTTTTACACTGACGAGATAAGGGAGCTATAAAAAAATGAGGGTTAAAATAAATATCAAGACCTCCTAATAATTTATCTATTTTAGGGTAATTTAAATAACGCGATGAAATAAAGAAAAAGCGATTTGGAATTCTAAAATTATTAAGTTTAACATTTGAAAGAGAAGTCCAAGAATAATTTAAATTAACTTTTTTATAAGCGTTATAAAAAAGACGGTAATTTATTTTTGGATTAAGAGTTAGAAGATTAGATAATAAATTTATCGTATATTCTTCAACGCCCGTTCTAGTTCCTCGGGCTAAAACTCTTAAATCAATGCCTATTTTCATTTTATAAAATTATCAATAAATTCCTTTATTTTTTTCTTAAAATTTTCTTCATTAAATTCCATTGCTTTTTCTCTGATTTTTTCAGGATTAAAATCAGCTTCATTAAAATTTTTTAATACTTTTATTAAATCATCTGAAGTTTGTTTTTCAAAAAATAAACCAGTTATTCCTTCTTGAATAATCTCTAATGCCCCTCCTCCTTTATAGGCAATAACAGGACGCCCAGAGGCCATTGCTTCAACGGCTGTAATTCCAAAATCTTCTTCTTGGGGAAAAATAAAAGCTTTGCAATGAGAATAATAATTTCTTAATTTGTCATCAGAAACCAAACCTACAAATTCTATATTCCCCTTCGCTTTTTTTTCCAATCTTTTCCTATCGGGACCATCTCCTATTATTTTTAAAGGCAATCCAAGTTGATTAAAAGCGTCTATCGCTAAATCAAAACGCTTATAAGGAAGAAAACGACCAACTAATAAAAAGTAGTTATCTATTTCTTTTGATAAATAAAATAAATTTGCCTTAACTGGAGGATGGATAACTTCAGAATCTCTTTTGTAATATTTCTTAATTCTTTCAGAAACAAATTTTGAATTTGAAATAAAGTGATCAACCCTATCAGACGCTTTCTCATCCCAAATACGAATATAGCTCATAAAAAAAGGAATAACTTTCTTTATAATTCTTGAGTATCCAAATTCTTCAATATATTTCTGAGAATCATCCCAAGCGTAACGAATGGGAGTATGACAATAACAGATATGAAGCGTTTTAGGAGAAGTAATTATCCCCTTAGCATAACTGGCAGAATCAGAAAGAACTAAATCATATTCTGAAAAATCAAACTGCTCAATTGCTAAAGGCATTAACATTAAAAAAGGACGATGATGGGCTTTAACTAAAGGAATTTTTTGCAAGAATGAAGTTCTAATATCTTTATTATCAAAAGCAAATCCAGTTTTTTCTTTATCATAAAGCAAAGTATAGATAGGCGCTTTTGGAAAAATCTGACAAAATGCCTCTAATACTCTTTCTGCCCCTCCATACTGATTAAGGTAATCATGCGCTAAAGCAACTTTCATTTAGGTTTTTTAAATAAAATAACAAATGGAGTTTTTAGCAAAATTATTAAATCTAATTTGAGAGACCAATTTTCAATATAAAAAAGATCTAATTTCACTTCCTCGTCAAAACTAATATCGCTTCTGCCTGAAATTTGAGCTAATCCAGTTATTCCAGGTTTTGAACAAAACATTTTCTTTTGTTCAAAATTATATTTCTCAACTTCATAGGACATATGAGGGCGATAACCAACAACGCTCATATCTCCTTTTAAAACATTAAAAAATTGAGGAAGTTCATCTAAAGAATATTTGCGTATAAATTTCCCAATTCTTGTTACTCTCGGATCATCTTTTATTTTATGCAAAGGACTGTCATTTCTAATGTTCTTTTCCTGGTCTTTTTCTAATTCCTTAAGTATTTTATTTCCCTCATCGGTGCCAAATTCTCCATCGCATAAATCAGCTTTTATTGAACGAAATTTATAAAATTTAAATTTTCTTCTTTTATAGCCATAGCGATAATCTTTATAAATAACAGGTCCAGGAGAATCTATTTTAATTAATAAAGCAATTATGATATACAAAGGAGAAAAAATAATAATAAAAATCAATGAAAAAAGTATATCAAAAATTCTTTTTATTATTCTTCCCCACCCGTCAAGAACAGTTCTCTTTATTTCTATCAAAGGAATTTCTCCAAGAGTAATAGCAGAGCTATTAACTGTTAATGTTTGAAAAATATTAGGAACAAATTTAAAAGTAATATGATTTTCCTCGCAAAAATTAGTTAATTTTAAAATATCCTCTTTTTGCCAATCAAGATTAACCAAAATAATTTCATCAACTCCAGGATTTTTAATTTTTTCTTTTATTCTTTCTAAATCAGGATAAGCCATATTTTCAACAAGAAAATATCCTAAACTTGGTTCTTCTTTGATATTCCTTATTATTTTGATGCCAATATCATCTTTACCGATAACTAAAACACGACTGACTCCAAAATGATATTTCTTCATTAAAATTTTTTGTAAGTTGATAATGAAAAAACGTTCAATCAAGATAAAAATAATAGCGAAGAACCAGCCAGCCAGAACAATAAAACGAGAATCAAATAATTCTCGTTTTATAAAAATATATAAAACTAAAATAAAAATACCTGCTGAAACTCCAATAATGATTTTTAGAAAATCATCTAAAATCATACGTCTCGCTTTTATTTTATAAAGTCCGACCAACGCAAAAACAATTAGAAAATATAAAGAAACTCCAATAACTAATCCCAGATATTTATTAAAAGGAAGATTTAAATAAAAAAGAACAGGTCTGTATTGAGCTATTAAAGAATGAGTTCTTACAAAATAGGCCACTAAACCAGCCAAAACAAGCATTAAAAAATCAAGCGGCACCAATATTGTTGTAAAAAATAGTTCTGCTTTTTTCATTTTCTTTATTTATACTCTAATCCTAATGAATTATGGCTAAAAAATCAATAAAAGAGACGCGCAAAACGCGTCTCTTCTATGTTCAAGTAAATAATAAGCCGGGTTCTGTTTTAAATAGTCATTAATCTAGTCCCGACGTTACCATCGGGCTCAAGCGAGCTACTTTTTCTTCTCACCTAATTAGATAAGAAGTTTGCTCTTGCGCCAGACAGGGTTTACCATTCCAGCAAGTTTCCTTGCGGAAAGAGGGGTCTTAATCCCTCACTTTTCACCTTTACCCCATTTTAGGAAGTCATCCCTAAAATAAAGAAATATTGTCTCTGTGGCACTTTCCCTATTTCGATTAAAACATCGAAACGGCGGAAGTTATCCGCTGTCACTTTCCCTCGCCTTGGACGAATTCGGCGCCCGGACTTTCCTCTTCTTAATATAATATTAAGCAGCGACTATTTCATTTACTTGAACTATTATAATTATAAACCTGTTAGAAATAATGTCAAGCGCGCTATAATAGCACCTGTTCTCTATCTTTATTATCTAACGCTTCGTTAACTAATTTATCAGCTTCTTTATTTTTCTCTCTTGAAATATGATTGAAATTAATTTCTTTAAAATCTAAAATAGAATTCCATATTTTTATAAACAAAAACTGCAATTTCTCTTCCTTGATCTTATACTCATGATTTAGCTGTTTGACCGCTAATTCGCTATCCATAAAAAAATCTATTTCCATATCTTTAGCTTTTTTCTTTCCGAAAATAAGTTTTGCTTTTTTTAACGCCAAAATAACTGCTTGATATTCAGCTTCGTTATTTGTGCCCTCTCCAATAAATTCAGAATATTTTTTAATAATCTGATTTTCTTTATAAAAAACAATTCCCACAGCTGAAGGACCTGGATTTCCACGAGAACCGCCATCGGTATAAATATTAATTTTCATAAATATATACTTTTATTATGATAATCTTAAATCAATAATTTTCATTTCTAAATCGCGATTATTATTCCATTCATTCACAATTAATTCAAAAATAGCATCAACTAAATTGCCTTTTTTAAGAACCTCATTTTTATCTCCCATTCCAAAAGCAATAGCGTTAACTTTTTTAATCATTGAATTATCGTCAAAAATCATAAGTTCTAATTTTAAGTGCTTATTTCCATTACCTACACTCCTGCAACTAATGATTTCAGCTTTTTTTATTAAAAATTTGGGTTCTAAATTTCCTTTTCCAAATGGCGAAAAATTTTGAATAAGATCATAATTCTGCCAATTAATATCTTTCAATTTCATTTCAGAATCAATGTTTAATATTTCTTCAGTATCTAAATCTTTCAATTCTTTTTCCGCTATTTTCTTAAAATAATTCTTTAATCTATTTAATTTTTCTTTTTTCATACGGAAACCGCAAGCTTGCTTATGTCCTCCAAAATCATCAAAGAGATTTAAATATTTGCTAAAAGCTTTAACTAAATTAAATTGAGAAATACTTCTGCATGAAGCGCAGATCATATTATCTTTTTCCTGATAAATTATGGAAGGGACATTATATCTCCCGCTAATTTTACCAGCAATTAAACCTATTAGTCCAGAAGGCCAGTCAGGATCTCCTTCGAAAATAAATTTGCAATTATTTTTTTTAATTCCTTTTTTATTTAATCTTTTTTCAACCTCTTGAACAATTTTATCTGTTAAACTTTGTCTTTTGAGATTGCTTTTATTAATTTCTTCAGCCAAGATTTTTGCTTTTTTTCTGTTTTTAGCAATAAGAAGATTATAGGCAACATTAGCATGATCCATTCTTCCAGCCGCGTTTAATCTTGGTCCAATCGCAAAACCAAGCATATGGACATTAAGATTGGTCAAAGGAGCTTCTCCATTTTTAGAAGAGTGAATAATTTTTGGATTCAGCCCTGAAACTTTCATTAATTCTTGTAGCCCAAGCCATTTTGTTTGGGCTAAAACGCCGAGACCATATTTCACCAAAGCGCGATTCTCTCCAATAATAGGCATCATGTCGGCTACAGTAGCAATAGCTACAATATCAAGAAGCCATTTCTCAAAATAATTATTTTTAGAAGAACTTAAAAGAGCGCAAGCTAATTTATAGGCAACTCCAGCCCCAGCTAATTCCTTAAAAGGATATTTGTCGTTTTTTTGAAAAGGATCTATCAAGGCAAAAGCATTTGGATTTTTATCTCTTAATAAATGATGATCCGTGACAATAACATCTATCCCTAATGAATTGGCTAAATCTATTTCTTCAAAATTAGTACATCCGCAATCAACAGTAATAATTAATTTTGCTCCTTTCTTAAATAAAAAATTAACAGCATCTTTATTCAAACCATGACCTTCTTTATCTCTATCAGGAATATATGTTTTCTGATTTTTAACCCCTAATTCTTTCAATGTTAGATATAGGATGGCTGATGAACAAACGCCATCAGCGTCATAATCGCCATAAATGAATATCTTTTCTTCTTTTTTTATCGCCTTAATAATTCTTTTAACAGCTTTTTCCATTCCTTTAAGTAAAAAAGGATTATGAATATCGTCTAAATAATCAGGGTTAAAGAACTCATCAATTTGTTTTTGAGTTTTTAAATTTCTATTATAAAGAAGATTGCAAATTAAAGGAGAGTATTCGGGAAATTGTTTTAAAAAAGCGCTCGGCGCTTTAGATTTAAGATTCCATTTCATAATAAAAGTTTATTTTAACGCTTCTATTCCTGGAAGTTTCTCTTCCGCTAAAAATTTAAGCATAGCTCCACCTCCTGTACAGATATGATCAATTTTATCTATTAAATTCATACCCTCAAGCAAGCAAACACTATCTCCTCCGCCAACAACTGAAAAATTATTTGCTTCAGTTATAATTTTTGCTATTTCTTTGCTACCTTTAGCAAATTCATCATTTTCTATCATACCCATTGGACCGTTCCAAATAACAGTTTTTGCTTGAAAAATAATGTCTTTATAAAGTTTTACCGTATCCGGACCTATGTCTAAAATCATTTCATTCCTTTTTGTTTTTCCAACAGCGGCGATTCTAGATGATTTCTTTTTTAAAGGATCAGACGAAGCAATTGCGTCAACGGGAAGATGAAGTTTTACATTAGTTAAATCCATTTTTTTTACATCGTCAACCATATCTTGTTCGCTAAAAGATTTTCCAATAACAAATCCCTTAGCTGCAATAACAGTATTTGCCAAAGCTCCTCCCAAAAGCAAGTCATCGGCTTTAATTAAAAAATTCTTAATAAATTTAATTTTGGTGGATATTTTTGATCCGCCTATAATAACAACTAATGGTTTTTTTGATTTTTCTAGAATATCAGAAAGAGCGTTTATTTCGTTCTCAAGAAGCAGCCCTGCGTAAGAAGGCAAAAAATTGGTAATTCCAACTAAAGAAGCATGTTCTCTATGACTTGCGCTAAAAGCGTCATTGACATAAACATTCCCGTAGCTTGCTAATTTTTTTGCAAAATCAAGATTATTATTCTCTTCTTCGGAATAAAAACGAATATTTTCCAAAGCAATAATTTCTCCTGGATTAATATTTTTAATTTTATCTTCTACTTCAGATCCTAAACAACTATTTAGTTTAGTAATTTTTCTACCTAATAATTTTTTAAATCTCTCAATAACAGGATCTAATCGCAAATTTTCTTTTATTTCCCCTTTCGGTCTTCCCAGATGAGATAAAAGAATAATACTCGCGCCATGATTTAATAAATAATTAATGCTTGGCAAAGTAGCTTTAATTCGCCAATCTCTTTTATTATCTATTTTTCTATCTTCGCTCAAAGGAACATTAAAATCAGCCCTGAAAACAACTTTCTTTCCTTTAAAATCAAAATCTCTTAAAAATTTCATAAAGCAATTTTATTGATAATTTTTGTAAACTCATTTGCGTTGAGAGAAGCTCCTCCAATTAGCAATCCATCCATATTCGCCTCTTTAATGTAGTCAATCGCATTCTGACTAACAACGCTGCCTCCATAAATAATTTTTACTCTTTCAGCAATTGATCTGTTATAAAGACCTGTTAAAGTTTTTTTAATTAATAAAGCCGCTTTCATAGCATCATCGGGCAAACAAGGCAACCCCGTCCCAATAGCCCAAATCGGTTCATAAGCAATAATAATATCTGGAATTTTTGTTTGAGAAATGTCTGCTAATCCTTTTTTAATTTGCTCTCCGACAATTAAGCTCATTTCATTTATTGGATGACCTTCCGGATTAAAGGAATCTCTATCTTTTTCGCCAACACACAGAATGGGCTTTAACCTGTTTTTAAGAACAGATTTTATTTTCCTATTGATTTCAACATCTGATTCTTTAAAATAATTTCTTCTTTCTGAATGGCCAATAATAACATATTTACATTCAATATCTTTAAGCATTAAAGAAGAAACTTCTCCTGTAAAAGCGCCTTTATCCTCCCAAAAACAATTTTGAGCTCCAAGTTGAATAGCATTTGTTTTTTTCTTAAAAAGGGATAAATAAGGAAAAGGAGGACAAATAATTATTTCAGTTTTGTCTGATTTTTTAATTCCTTTTTTAACAGCTGTAAAAAGATGTTCTGCCTCTTTTTGAGTAGAAGGATTGCATTTCCAATTAGCTATAATTAAAATTTTTTTATTCATTTTTTTTTCTTTTAAAAAATAATCCTATTATTAAAATTATTGATAAAATAATGAAGAATATGGATATGTATTGATAATATTCGGCAATTAATTCTTTGTTTGATCCAAAAAAATATCCTAAAGCGGCTAAAGCAATAACCCAAATTCCAGAACCAAGAAAAGTATAGAAAATGAAATTCTTAAGATTCATTTTAGAAAAACCAGCTGGAAGAGAAATTAATTGCCTAATTACAGGAATGAATCTTCCTATTAATGTTGAGGAATTTCCATATTTTAAAAAATATTTTTCAGATTTAATAACTTTTTCTTTATTTATTAATAAAAATTTACATATTTTTAAATCAGCTAAAGAATAGATAATCTTTCTTCCTAATGCGTAAGCTAAGAAATAGTTTATTAAAGCTCCTAACAAACTTCCAATTATTCCTGAAATAATAACAAGAAAAATATTCATTTCTCCTTGTTGAGCTAAATAAGCTGCCGGAGGAATAACTACTTCAGAAGGAAAAGGTATAAAAGAACTTTCAATAGTCATTAATAAAGCAATACCTAAATATCCTATTTCCGAAATTAAATTTAATCCCCAATTAATAATTGTCTCAAAAAATAATTCCATAACCCTATTGTTTTCTTAAGAATTCAGCCGCTTTTTCAGGTTCAATAACGCTTATTTCTATCCCTGCACCAAGTTCAAAACCAGCCCAATTTGAAGTTCTTGGAAGAATATTTAAATGCCAATGGTAATTAATATGATTTTTATCGCTTGAAGGAGCTGTGTGGATATAGAAATTATATGGAGGATTTTTCAAGGCCTTATAAATCTTATTAAGCGCTTTTCTTAAAGCATCGGAGAATAAAATTTTATCATCTTCGCTCATTTTTTCAAAATAAGGTTGATGCTCCTTTGGATAAACTCTTGTCTCAAAAGCAACCTGCGAAGCAAATGGACAGAGAACAACAAATTTTTCGTTTTCGTAAACAATTCTTTGTTTGTCTTTCATATCCCATTCAATCATTTCGCAATAAACACATTTTCCCTGGCTCCTATAAAAAGATTCAGCTCCTTCCAAACTTCTTCTTAAATCAGGATCTATGGTTGGAATAGCCATCAATTGAGAATGAGGATGAGACACCGAAGCGCCAGCTTCTTTGCCATGATTATGAAAAATAGAAATATATTTTACAAATCTTCTATTTATTAAATCTATATATCTTGATTGATACATATCAACAACCATTTCCATTTCTCTTTGATTAAATAGAGCCATTTGTTTTTCGTGATCAGCTGTAATAATAACTTCATGAAATCCAACGCCATCCATAACCCTATTGGGACCATTTTTCCTTTCTTTTAATTCTTCACTCGGAGAAAGAGCAGGATATTTATTAGGAATTGAAATAACAAACCAAGAGCCATCTTTTCTATCTCTTCTCGCTATTTTATCTTTAATATTTTCTTCATTGCAAAAAGGACATTCCTTTTTAGGACTGACTAATTTCTTTTTATTATTTTTAGCAAAAGATTCTGGACGCCGCGAACGTCCAGTTGCAATAATTACCCAATCATTAGAAACCAAATCCATTCTTAATTCAGAAGGAAATCTCTTTTTAATCATATTTATGAATAATTAAATTCCATTTAATCTTAATTAACTCGCGAAAGGTGTTAAAATATCCTCCTAAACTGACTTTGCTATTAGGATCATTAACCCAATTAACTGGAATTATGCCTATCTTGTAATCAAATTTTCTGGCAATCGCTAATGATTCAATATCAAAACCCCACCTATCAATTAAACATCTTTTAAAAATATCTTCAGCCGCCTTATCGGTAAAAGCCTTGAATCCACACTGAGTATCCCAAATGCCCGAAACAGCAAGTAATTGAATCAGAATATTTCCAAAATTTCCTAGTTGTCTTTTTAAAAATGACTGAGCTACAGCTTGTTTTGCTCCTTGAGCATCTTTTTTATCGCGAGAACCGATTACTATTTCATAGCCCTGTTCAAAAAGAGGAATCATTTTTTCAAAATGATCTATTGTTGTCGCATTATCGGCATCCATAAAAAGACGAATTTCTCCTTCTGATTCAAGCATCCCCTGTTTAACAACCCATCCTTTGCCATGATTGTCTTTATTATCAATTAATTTTAAATTTTTAATCAATTCAGAAAATTTATTAACAATAGCCGCTGTTTTATCTTTTGAACCATCACTAACAACAATGATTTCATAAGAATAATTTTGTTTACTTAAGTATTTATCAATACTAAGCAAAGTATTGCTAATTCTATTTTCTTCGTTATAGGCAGGAATAATTACTGACAAATATATTTTTTTCATATGCTTGTATTATACAATATTTTTGGATATGATACAAAAATAATGAAGAAATATTATATCATCACTTATGGCTGTCAAATGAATGAATCTGATTCAGAAAGATTAGCTGCTAAATTAGAAAAGAAAAAATACAAATTAACCGATAAAATTGAATCGGCTGATTTGATTATAATTAACACCTGTTCAGTCAGACAATCAGCTATAGACAGAGTTTATAGCAAGATTAAACAATTTAATAAATTAAAAATTAAAAACCCAAAATTAAAAATTATACTTACCGGATGCATTTTAATAAAAGATAAAAGAAAATTTGAAAAAGAAGTTGATGAAATTTGGCCGATTATTGATTTTCAATCAGAAGCAAAACATTCCAGCAAGAAACAGGCTTTTATTCCAATTATGACTGGATGTAATAACTTCTGTTCTTATTGTGCTGTTCCCTATACCAGAGGTAGAGAAAAATCAAGACCTAAAAAAGAAATATTGAAAGAGATAAAAGAATTAATTAATAAAAAATATGAAAAGATAATGCTTTTAGGGCAGAATGTAAATTCATATAAATTTAATTTTGCCAATCTTTTAGAAGAAATAGCAAAAATTAAGGGTAATTTTGAAATAAGATTTATGACTTCTCATCCAAAAGATATGTCCGATGAATTAATAAAAGTAATTAAGGAAAATAAAAAAATCTCAAAAGAGATTCATTTGCCTATCCAATCAGGAGATAATACTATTCTTAAAAAAATGAACCGCGGATATACGGTTGGGTGTTATAAAAAATTAATAAAGAAAATAAAGAAAGAAATTCCAAAAGTAATATTATCAACTGATATTATTGTTGGATTTCCAGGAGAAACAGAAAAACAATTTCAGAATACAGTTAAATTAGTTAAAGAAATAAAGTTTAAACAAATTTATGTCGCTCGTTATTCTCCAAGATCCGGAACAACTGCTTCTAAATTAAAAGATAATATTCCTGCTGATGAAAAGAAAAAAAGAAAAAGAATTATTTTAGATCTTATAAAATATTAAAATAAAAAACCCCAGTGCCGATGCGCGTTGCTCGTAATAACCGTACGATGCGCGCGGGCGTAGCACTGGGGTTGGGCCACTTGGGGCCCAAGTATAGTATGAGAGATGAGCTAGATAAATCCAGAATAGTACCGGCATTTCCGTTTCATGGCGATCTCCTTTGGGCAATGACGACCCCTAGAGTGCGTTGCTTCACGCTTCTTTAGGGCCGGCCCGGGATCCGTCAGACGGCGGCCACGACCTGGGCAAAGATCAAATTCTTATAGTTTAAACCCCACGATCTTGTTCTCGCATCCATAGAATCACCACCTCTCTTTAATAAAATAAAGTACTAATTGTTGACTTGTCGCAAGGCGACTCATCAACTATTATCATTATACACATCTAATAAATTTTGTCAATAGTTTTTAGCAAAATTATGAAAAAAAACAAATTAATCGTTATTTTAGGACCAACTGCTTCAGGCAAATCAGATCTGGCTGTTAAACTTGCCGAAAAATTCAAAGGAGAAATAGTTTCAGCTGATTCCAGACAAATATATAAAGAAATGAATATTGGAACAGCTAAAATAAAAAGAGAAGAAATGTTGGATATTCCCCACTATATGATTAATATTGTAAAACCCAATCAAGAATTCACATTGGCCCAATTTCAAAAAAAGGCAACAAAGATTATTAAAGATATTCAAAAAAGAAATAAATTTCCTTTTTTAGTCGGAGGAACTGGATTATATATCCAATCAATTGTAGATAATTTAAAAATCCCAGAAACTAAACCTGATAAAAAATTGAGAAAGAAATTAGAGAAACTAACTAAAGAAGAATTAATTAAAGAATTAAAAAAACTAGATCCTGAAGCTTTAGAAATTATTGATGTTAATAATAAAAGAAGATTGATTAGGGCTTTAGAAATATGTTTAATCACAAAGAAACCATTTTCAAAACAAAGAGAAAGAAATAAGCCAATCTTTGATATTCTGCAAATCGGTTTAAAATTAAATTTAAATAAATTAGAAAATAAAATAAATAAAAGAACAGAAAAAATGATGGAAGAAGAATTAATTGAGGAAAATAAGAAATTATTAAAAAAATATAATTCAAAACTGCCGTCTATGAGCGGAATCGGATACCAGGAAATTATTCTTTATTTAAATAAAAAAATTAATTTAGAAGAAGCAAAAGAATTAATAAAGATTCATACGCGCCAATACGCAAAAAGACAAATAACTTGGTTTAAAAGAGATAAAAGAATAAAATGGATTAATAATTATTCTCAAGCTAAAAAATTAATTAAAAAATTTACTAAAAAAGATACGCCTTGATTTCCTATCAAGGCGTAATTGATTTAGAACTGTATTCTTTGGACTATTTTTTGGGCATCAATGTTCCCGACGCCACACATTTGGGCCACCCGGGGGAAAATGAAATTTATAAAGCACTCTCTACAAACATACCTTCTGTCAAAATAGAAACAATTTTTTTTGGTTTTGCAGGAATAACAACAATTTCCATTGCTGACAGGAATTAATAATGGTTGACAATACCCAATCAAGCAATCCAGATCGCATCCAACACCAGAAATTTTGCAAACATCCTTAAAAATACATTCTCTTCCCATAATATTCCTCCTTTTGTTTAATTTTTAAAAAACTTAAAAAAAAATCACCCCTTGGGGTGATTAACCTTTTTTATATAAAAAAAATTTTAACTTCTTTATTCATTGTTTCTAATAATAACTATTTTAATTTTTTTGTCAATAACTCTCTAACTATTTCAGGATTTGCCTGTCCTTTGCTAACAGCCATAACTTTCCCAACTAAAAACTGTAAAGCGTTTTCCTTGCCTTTTTTATAATCCTCAACCGGTTTTTGATTGTCATTAATAACTTGTTTGATTATTTTAGATAAAGCGTCTTCATCGCTTACCTGTTTCAAATCTTTATCATTTATAATATTTGAAGGATCAGCCCCTGTTTCAAACATTTCTTTTAAAACCGTTTGAGCGGCTGAACTTGATATTTCTTTCTGTTCAATTAGAGTAATAAACTCGGCAAAATTTTCAGGACTAATTTTACAATTTTTCATATCAGAATTACTGATAATAAGAAGTTTTTGCAGTTCGGTTAATAAATAATTAGCAGTTAATCTAACAAGTGTCTGTTTATTTTCAATGTTTTTTATTTTCAACCATGTTTTTAATTCAGAAATTACTTGTTCAAAATAATCAGACAGATTTTTATTGTTTATTAAAGTGTCTATATCAGCTTGAGGCAGTTTATATTCATAAAGAAATCTTTCTCTTTTTACTTGAGGTAATTCAGGAATTTCAGAAGAAACTTTAGCGCTTATTTCAGACATATTGTTTAATAACGGCAAATCTGGTTCCGGAAAATAACGATAATCTTGAGCTTCTTCTTTGACGCGCTGAGAAAAAGTTATTTGCTTGCCTTCATCCCACCCTCTTGTTTCTTGAATTACTTTTTCTCCAGAATCAAGCAGATTAGCTTGTCTTTCAATTTCATAATTAATAGAACGCTCAACAGCGCGAAAAGAATTTAAATTTTTAATTTCCACCTTAACACCTAATTTCTTTTTATCCAGTCCTAAAGATATATTGACTTCGCAACGCATTTGACCTTTTTCCATATTTGCCTCTGAAACATCTAAATAGCGGAAAATTAATCTTAATTCTTCACAAAATTTTCTAGCTTCTTCTCCGGAAGCAATATCTGGTTCAGTTACTAATTCCATTAATGGTCTACCAGCGCGATTAAAATCAATTAAAGAATAATTCCCTTCTTTCGTATGAGTTAATTTTCCAGTATCTTCTTCTAAATGTATTTCCTTTATCCTTATTTTTCTTTCATTAATATTGAGAAAACCCTTAGTTGAGAGAGGGAAGTAAAGCTGAGATATTTGATATGCTTTGGGCAAGTCGGGATAAAAATAATTTTTACGATCAAATCTTGATGATTCAGAAATTTGACAATTTAAAGATAATCCTGTTTTCACAACAAATTCAACTGCTTTTTTGTTAATTACAGGCAATGTTCCAGGATGACCCATGCAAATAGGACAAATATTAACATTTGGCTCTTTTTCTTCAGGATTATTTAAACAATCACAGAACATTTTACTTTCTGTTTTTAATTCTGCGTGTATTTCTAATCCAATAACTGGTATGTATTTCATAATTTAAAATAAAATTTATCTAATCAATCTAAGGTCACGCCTTAAAGTTTTTTAGGTTTGATATTTTAAAATCTTGGTCGTACCTTAGTAAAGGTGCGACCTTGGATTTTAAAATTAAATCAAACCTTTAAAAAAACTTTTGAGGCGTGACCTTGATTTCTTAGAATTTTATGAGCTAAAACAACATTTCTTAATAAAAAAGCGACTGTTAGAGGACCTATTCCGCCAGGAACAGGAGAAATCCATTTAACTTTATTTTCAACACTTTCTCTGTCAATGTCGCCAACTACCTTATTATCTTTCTTACTTACTCCTCCATCAATCAAAATAGATTTTTCTTTGATCATACTTCCTTTAATTATCTCGGGTTGACCTAATGCGGTAATTATAATATCAAAATCTTTTAATTGGGAATAATCGTCAATCGGCCAAAGAGCTGTCTTTAATTTTAAATTTTTTCTATTAAAAAACTTAATCAACTTATTCTTAAAAATATTAGAGTTAACTAAAGCAATTATTTTCTTATTTTCTAATTTTTCTTTTGTCTCTTTAATAGCTTCGTGAATTGCAAGAATAAAAGGAGAAATAAATTTAGTTTCTTTTAAAAATCCATCTACATCTTTTTTAACATTTATCCTCCTTATAATCTTATCAGTTGAAAAAGCTTGAGGCAATGGCAACTGAATCAAAATACCATCTATTTTGCAATTATCATTTAAAGAATCAATTAGTTTTAAAATTTCTTTTTCTTTTATTTCATTAGATAAAATATGTTTTTCTACTTTTATCCCTATTCTCTGCCCTGTTCTTTCCTTTATTTTAACATATAATTGCGAAGCTGGGTTATCGCCGATTAAAATAACGTCTAAACGAGGTTTTAGTTTTTTATCTTTAATTTCTTTTTTCAATTCAGATAAAATCTTATCAGCTATTTTTTTTCCATTAATAATTTTCATAAAACAGGAAACTTATTTGCTAATTTAACAACTTCTTTTTTAACTTCTTGTCTCATTCTCTTATTATCAATATTTTTAATCAATTTAGTAATAAAAAAAGAAACATTTTTTATTTCTCTTTCCTTCAATCCCTTAGAAGTAACAGCCGGTGTTCCCAATCTAATTCCTGAAGTTTCCCATTTAGAACGCTTGTCATAAGGAATCACATTTCTATTAACGTAAATATTAACTGATTCAAGAGCTTCTTGAACTTTTTTTCCTGAAAGACCTAATTTTGTAAGATTAATTAAGACAAGATGATTATCTGTGTCTCCAGAGACCAAATCAAAATTATTCTTTCTTAACTCATTGGCTAAAACTTTGGCGTTTTTAATTACTTGTTTTTGATAATTAAAAAATTTTTTACTTTCCGCTTCTTTTAAAGCAACTGCTTTGCCCGCAATTTCATTTTGCAATGGACCACCTTGCAGTCCGGGAAAAACGGCCTTGTTAATCTTTTCAGATATTTCTTTATCTTTTGAAAGAATAATTCCTCCGCGAGCTCCGCGTAATGTTTTGTGAGTCGTCATAGTTACAACATCGCAATAAGGAAAAGGATGAGGATGTAAATTAGTTGCCACTAAACCTGCTATATGAGCAATATCAGCCATCAAGTATGATTTTGTTTTTTTAGCAATTTCTCCAAATTTGGAGAAATCAATCTGACGAGAATAACTTGAAGCTCCGGCAATAATTAATTTTGGCTTTATTTTCTTAGCAATCTTTACCATTTCATCAAAATCTATTTGTTCTGTCTTTTTATTGACCCCATAAAAAAAGAAATTATACAATGAACCAGAAAAATTCACTGAAGAACCGTGAGATAGATGTCCGCCTTGATCAATCTTCATTGACAAAACTGTATCTCCGGGCTTAAGCAAGGCAAAATAAACAGCTTGATTCGCCTGTGAGCCCGAATGAGATTGAACATTGGCAAAATTAGCTGAAAAAACTTTTTTAGCCCTAGCAATAGCTATTTTTTCAATTTGATCAATAAAAAATTGTCCGG
>Ga0210057_1004460_pt1 | contig 18583 bp, 21 predicted proteins | sample CryGeyCG2114_010_2_FD_183968 | JGI IMG/M metagenome (GOLD analysis project Ga0210057, IMG submission 183968) | Groundwater microbial communities from aquifer - Crystal Geyser CG10_big_fil_rev_8/21/14_0.10 (SPAdes) (version 2) | ecosystem: Environmental > Aquatic > Deep subsurface > Groundwater ...
CATTCTGCCAAGACCAAAGTGTCTGGCAGTCAGAGAATTATTGTTTCCGTGAGCTCTGTGCCAATCCAGGATCTTGAGCTTGTATTTTGCCCGCTCTGTTAATTTATCTGTCAGGAACGCTGAACGGACAATAGATATCGCTCCCGGCAGGATTGCGCCGTAGATTGTCGTACGGCATCCATTATACTTTCCTTTCATGTTTTTCAAGTGCTGGGCGTATCATATCATATGAACCAGTACAGTCCCTTGACACTTATATTTGGTTGTTTAAAATAGAAAGTGAGGGGGTGCGGGATAAAATTCCTTAAGGACGTAAGATTTAGCAAAGGAGGTTTGGTTGCTAGCACTGGCTATGTCCGAACCCAGCTTTAAAGAATAAACCGAGTTTGTTGAATCTATTTCCCCCTCACCAAAGATCCTCTTCTTGCTTGTAGGCTTGCCGGGGATTTTTAGTTATGATATAATAAAAAAAAGGTCAGATAAATTATTAATTTTAAAAATATGGCAAAAGAAATTTCTCAAAAAGAAGGAAAACTGATTGGTAAGGTTACCCATTATTTTTCAAATATTGAAGTAGCGGTTATTAAATTATCAGGCACTCTTTCTTTGGGAGACACTATTAGAATTATTGGAGGCGAAGCAACAGATTTTGAACAGGTAGTTGATTCAATGGAGATAGAACGTCAAAAGATAAAGAAAGCAAAAAAGGGAGATGAGGTTGGCCTGAAGGTTAAAGAAAAAGTCAGAGAAGGATATAAAGCATATAAATTATAATTGTTATATTGTTAAATTGTTAAATTGATAACAATGAAATAATATAGCAATTTAGCGATTTATTTTTATGGCAGTTTTAATTTTAGATTCCATAACTATTATTTTGTTTGTTGTTTTTTTGTTTTGGTATTTAATCAATGAGGTTTTTCCGTTTATTTCGTAATGAGCAATAAAGAGAAAAAATCTTTAAATGATTTAATCATTTTTTGTATTTATTCTTTAAGGAAGAAATGCAGTTTTGAGGAATTAGCAAAAGAGTGTTTTTCTCTTTTTCCAGAATTTTTGGCTTTTCCTAAAATTAAACAATGGCCTGACTCTCGGAAGCTGGACAGACCATTGAGGGGTCTTAGAAAAAAGAAATTGATTATTGGTAACCCTAAAACCCTTTTTTCTTTAACCAAACTTGGCAAAAAAAGAGCCGAGGAGATTGCCAGAACATTTCAACAAAGAAAGTTAGAATTATGAACCCCGTTAGAGTCCACATTTTTGTTTCAGGAAGAGTTCAAGGCGTATTTTTTAGAACAGAGACCCAAAAAAAAGCCGAGCGGCTTGAAATCACTGGTTTTGTTCGCAATCTTCCAGATGGCAGAGTGGAAGCAATTTTAGAAGGAGAAAAAGAAAAAGTTGAAAAAGTGATTGAATGGGCGAGAAAAGGACCATTTTTTGCAAAAGTAAAAAACGTAGAAATTATAAACGGAAATTATAAAGGGGAATTTAAAGAATTTAACATAATTTACTAAAATTAAAAATTTAAAAATCAAAATGCAAAATGACAACGCAAAATTAAAAATTTTATCATTTTAAATTGTAATTTTTATTTTTGATATTTGCATTTTGAATTATTGTTTATGTATATTTCTATTTTAATTGCCGGTTTCGGCGGCGGCGCTTTAAGGGGCTTGGTTGGTTTTATCAAACACCAGTTTTCCTATAAGAAAGTTGAATTTCATCTTCCTTATTTTTCGGCTATGATGTTTTTATCTGGAGTGGTCGGGTTATTGATTGCTGTTGCCGTTAAAGAAACAGGTATAAAATTTTTGGGGACAGATTATTTAAGCCCGGCCTTGGCTTTTATTATTGGTTATGCTGGCGGTGATTTTCTGGAAAATCTTTACAAAATAATTATAAAAAAATCATCACTTTACGAGGAATAAAAATCAAAAACCCCCATCTTTTATTTAAAGGGTGGGGGTTTTTGATTAAAAAAAATAAATTTCAGAGTTCGTCTTCATCTTCCTCTAATTCTTCTTCTTCCGAACTTTCTTCTTTTGGTTTTTCGATTTCTTCATCAGGAATTTCTAATTCCTCTTCTTGAGCCGTAAAGAAAGGATAAAGTTTGCTTTCCATTATAATTTTTAATAAATTTAATTTTATTTTCTTTCGACCTTTTGATGGGTATATTTTATTTTTTCCACATTATAAGCTTCATTATAAGAATCCAAACTACCCTGTCAACCTCGTAGAAAAAGTGGTAAAATAAAATTATGAAGTTTATCGCTGATTTTCATATTCATTCAAAATATTCTCGCGCCACCAGTAAGGATATGGATATTGAACATTTAGACAAGTGGGCGAGAATTAAAGGAATCAAGGTTTTAGGTACGGGTGACTTTACTCATTCTGAATGGCTGAAAAATTTAAAAGAAAAACTTGAACCGGCAGAACCAGGACTTTACAGATTAAAAAATGACGGGGCAAATTCCGAAACTCGTTTTATTTTAACCGTTGAAATTAGTTGTATTTATTCAAAAAATAACAGGGTAAGGAAAATCCATATTGTAGTTTTTTCTCCTTCTTTCAAAACTTGTGAGGAGATAAATACCCGTCTTGGATGGGTTGGTAACTTGAGGTCTGATGGCAGGCCTATTTTAGGGCTTGATGCCAGAGAATTGGCAAAAATTGTTTTAGGTATTTCCCAGGATTGTTTGATTGTTCCGGCTCATATTTGGACGCCATGGTTTTCTGTGTTCGGTTCAAAATCAGGATTTGATTCTTTGGAAGAATGTTTTGAAGATTATACTAAATACATTTATGCAGGCGAAACAGGGCTTAGTTCGGATCCAGCAATGAATTGGAGATTGTCAGCTTTGGATAAAATTACTTTGATAAGCAATTCAGACGCGCATAGCCCGCAGAAGTTGGGCAGGGAGGCCAATGTTTTTGACACGGAAATTAGCTATCCAGCAATTGTTGAGGCAATAAAGTCAAAAGACCCTCAAAAATTTCTTTACACAATTGAATTTTTTCCCGAAGAAGGAAAATATCATTACGACGGCCACCGGGCTTGCGAATTAAGATTGTCTCCCCAAGAGTCAAAAAAATATAATAACATTTGTCCAAACTGCGGCAAACCATTAACCATTGGCGTTTTAAGCAGGGTTGAGGAATTGGCAGACAGGGAAGACGGTTTTAGGCCCGTTGGCGCGACCCCTTTCAAAAGTTTGATTCCTCTGGGAGAAATAATTGCCGAAGCAACAAGTCAAACAGTTGCTACAAAAAAAGTAATTGCCGAATATCAGAATTTAATTAAAAAATTTAACACAGAATTTGAGGTTTTATTAAACGTTTCCTCTCAAAATTTGCAGTCAGCTACCTTGCCTGAAATTGCCGAGGCAATAGTAAGGGTAAGGGAAGGCAAGGTGAGCGTGGAGCCGGGATACGACGGCGTTTTTGGCAAAATAAGAATTTTCTCTCAAAAAGAACAGAAAGAAAGAGCAAAGCAAAAAACATTATTTTAATAAAAATGACCAAACAAGAGGCAAAACAACGGATTGAAAAACTTAAAAAACTCATCAATCATCACCGTTATTTTTACCATGTTCTTAATAGGCAGGAGATTTCCGATGCCGCTTTGGACTCTTTGAAGCATGAATTATATCAATTAGAACAACAGTATCCTGAATTTATTACCCCGGATTCTCCCACCCAAAGAGTTAGTGGCAAGCCCTGCCAGGGTTTTGAGAAAATAAAACACAAAATTCCTATGCTTTCTCTTGAAGATATTTTTTCTGAAGATGAATTCCGGTCTTGGGAGGATTATTTAAAAAGATTGGTCCCAAATGAAACCCTTGAATATTTTTGCGAGTTAAAAGTGGATGGTTTTGCCATTAGTTTAATATACGAAGACGGAATTTTTATTGTTGGTTCTACCCGCGGCGACGGCAAAATAGGGGAGGATGTTACTCAGAATTTGAAAACCATAGAAAGCATACCCCTTCGACTCGCTCCTGAGGCGCCTGCACTGAGCGAAGTTGAAGTGAGAGGAGAGGTTTATATGGAGAAAAAGGATTTTGAAAAGTTTAAAAAAACCTATGCCAATCCCAGGAATTTGGCTGCCGGTTCCATCAGGCAATTAGACCCGAAATTAGCTGGCTCTCGGTCCCTGAAATTTTTGGCCTATGATTTAGTGAGCGAGCTTGGTCAAAAAAAACATTCTGATAAACATCGGATTTTAAAGGAATTAGGTTTTAAAACCGATGAAGGAATAATTTGCAAAAATAGAGCCGAGGTAGTAGATTATTGGCAGAAGATTACCAAAAAAAGAGAAACCCTGCCATTTCAAATTGACGGAATTGTTGTTAATATTAATGACAATAATATTTTCCAAAAACTTGGGATAGTAGGGAAAAGCCCTCGAGGAGCTAGGGCTTTTAAATTTTCTCCGGAGCAAGCCACTACTCAAATTTTGGATATTAAATTACAGGTTGGCCGGACCGGAGCAGTGACGCCGGTTGCCGTCCTTAAACCAGTTGAGGCTGGCGGCGTGACTATTTCACGGGCAACCCTACATAATGAAGATGAAATTAAAAAATTAGACGTGAAAATTGGAGATACTGTCATTATTGAGAGGGCCGGCGATGTTATTCCAGCTATTTCCAGGGTTTTGCCAGAATTAAGAACAGGTAAAGAAAAAGAATTTCATTTTCCCAGGAGCTGCCCGGTTTGCGGAGGGAAATTAATTAGACCAGAAGGTGAAGCGCTTTGGCGATGTTCTAATTCAAACTGCGGAGCCAGAAGGAGAGAATTTTTGTGTCATTTTATTTCCAAAAAGGCTTTTAACATTGAGGGATTGGGTCCCAAAATCATTGACCATCTTATAACAGAAGGATTGGTTTCAACTTCAGCTGATTTATTTGAATTGAGAGAAAGCGATCTTTTGCCCCTGGAGAGATTTGCCGAAAAATCAGCCAGAAATTTAATTGAGGCGATTCAGGCTCAAAAAGAAATTAGCTTAGCTCGTTTTATATATGCCTTGGGCATTAGAAATGTGGGAGAAGAAACAGCCCTTGATTTGGCAGAGTATTTTCTCACCTTAGAAAAAATCCAAAAATCCAGCATAGAGGATTTAGAGAAAGTAATGGATATTGGGCCAGTGGTAGCGGAATCAATATATAAGTGGTTCCGCCAGAAGCGGAATTTAGAATTATTAAAGAAACTAGAAAAAACAGGAATTAGAATTAGAATTATGAATTATGAATTAAGAATTAAGAATAAAAAATTAAGAAATAAAAAATTTGTTTTAACAGGCAGTTTAGAATCTATGACCAGAGACGAAGCAAAAAAGAAAATCCGGGAATTGGGCGGGGAAATTTCAGAATCTGTCTCAAAAAACACGGATTATGTTGTTATTGGTTCAACCCCTGGTTCAAAATACGAAAAAGCCAGAAAATTAAGGGTAAAAATCATAAACGAAAAAGAATTTTTAAAGCTTATCCGATAGATTAAATAAATATAAAATAGATTAAAATCATATCGGATAAAGGTATATCGGTTATAGACAATGTTTCAATATTTTAAAAAATTTGATTGGATATTGCTTGTTTCTGTTTTATTACTTATTGGCGTTGGTTTAATATCCATTTATAGTATTTCTTTGGGCAAGGCCGATTTTTTGAACTTTAAAAAACAATTAATTTTTGCGGGAATAGGAATTATTTTGCTCTTTTTGGTCAGTTTTTTTGACTGGCACGGGTTTAGGGAAAACCCTTATTTTATTTTAACCCTTTATCTTATTTGTATTATAGCTTTAATTGGTCTTTTCTTTTTTGTTCCGGAAATCAGGGGAATTAAAAGCTGGTATAAAATAGGACCTCTATTTTTTGACCCGATAGGAATAACTACTCTTGTTTTAACTATATTATTAGCGAAATTCTTCTCAATGAGGCATATTGAGATGTATAAATTATCTCATATCTTGCTATCCGGTTTATATGTTTTAGTCCCGTTTATTTTAATCTGGGGACAGCCGAACTTGGGTTCGGCTTTAATTTTAATTGTTTTATGGGTTGGAATTTTGGTGCTCTCGGGCATTAAGTTGCGGCATTTTTTTATCTTAACTTTATGCGGAATTTTGGTTTTAATTTTAAGCTGGCAATTCGTTTTAAAGGATTATCAAAAGAAGCGAGTTATAAGCTTTTTAGCGCCTCAATTTGAGCCCCTTGGGATAAACTGGAGCCAAAATCAAGCAAAAATCGCTATTGGTTCTGGCGGTTTTTGGGGTAAAGGCATTGGAAAGGGTTCTCAATCCCAGTACGGATTTTTAACAGAACCCCAGACTGATTTTATTTTCGCGTCTATTGCCGAGGAATTCGGCTTAATGGGAGTAATATTATTGCTGTTTTTGTTTGGGGCCTTGGTCTGGCGGATTATGAGAGTGGCAATGTTTAGCGCTTCAAATTTCCCGCGACTTTTTGCCTCTGGTTTGACTATTTTTTTAGTGGCTCAAATTTTTATCCATATTGGGATGAATTTAGGTATTTTGCCGGTCATCGGCATATCTTTACCCTTGATTAGTTACGGAGGAAGTAATTTAATTGCTGTTTTACTTGGAATCGGTATTTTACAAAGTATTCGAGTTCATTAGAAATTCCTCCCCTATCGGTAAAAATGAGATAGGGAAGGGGTTAAATAAGCCATATTTGTTATCCGATAGTTATCCACAATAACCCCTGTTGACAGGGGTTTTTAGCTTAGCGATAATAAAGTAATAAAGATATGTCAAGAATAGAAAAAGAAGGCAAATTTATATCTCTTCAGGAAGCAGTAAAATTCTGCGAGCACTCGCAGGAGTATTTGAGTTTGCGCGCCAGACAGGGAAAATTGAAAGCAGTGAAATTTGGCAGAAACTGGGTGACAAAAAAAGAATGGCTGGATACATATATGGCGAGCGCCGAAAATTATAAAAATAATATTAAAAATAACGGAAAAAAGCTCAAGAAACTGAGGGAGGTTAAGGCAATAAGAAAAGAGGTTTTTCCTCCGAAAAATCTTCCGGTTGGCAATGTGGTTAGCGAGTTTTTTCAAACATATTTTCAAAAACCAAATTTTCATTTTGGATTTGCCTTGGCAATGGTTTTGGTTTTGATGATTGCTGCCGTTGGATTATTGGGTAAGGATTCTTTGAAGACCGTAACAGATGACGTTGCAAACGTGATGTTGGTTGCAGAATCAAAAATATCAGAAGATGAAATTTATTCTGCTGCCGTTTATGATACAGCCGGTGTCTTTAAAAATTATTTCAAATGGATTATTCAGAATCCTGTAGTAAAAATAATTGAGAAGAATGTAAAATTTGTTTGGCAGAACGGCAGAGAAGGATATAAAGAATTTGTTTTGAATTGGCTTAGACCGTCTAAGCCCGAGCCGGCCAAAGAGGGCTTGGTGGTAATTCCTTCAACCGAGAAAGATGAAGAAATAAAAGTAAAAATAAAAGAAAGTTTTTCCGATGAAGTGAAAGTGGAGCTGACAGACAAGACCTCAGGAATTATTACCCCGGTTTTTAAGACAGGAGAAGGAGATAGATATCTTTATATCTTAGTGCCGATAAAAAATTGATGTCAACCCAAAAATATTTAATTGTAATAATACTTTGTTGTTTGCTCGGCGCTTATTCAGTTGACGCTGATGTGATGGAAAGCCAGAATTACCGGCTTGAGTCGGATGAAATTAATATGGGAGCAATCGGAGAAATGAGGGATTTTTCAAAAACAGATCAGAATTTGCCAGAGGGACCAATTGTTATTTTTACTCATAAAATATCTGTTTGGGAAATAATGTTTGGCAGCGCTTTAGCATTACTAATTTTAGTTTTTGTTTATTATCTTGTCCTTAAAAAGCGCTTATCTTTGAAATAATGAAAAGAGGTTTTTTTAAAAAAGTTTTTTCTGTCGCCACTATTTCTTTTTTGCTTTTTTTATGGCTTTCGGTTTTTCTTTTTTTTCCGAATTTGATTGTGAAAGCTCAAGGGATGACAAGCACGAATTATAAAATTATATCAAGCGATATTAATGCCGGCGGCAGGGATGACCAGACGTCAACAACTTATAAAATGCAGGATACCATTGGCGGGATTGCAACAGGAATTTCAGAAAGCGCTCTTTATAAACTAATGGCTGGTTATCGCACCCTTGATGATTTATCTATATCTTTTTCCATATCTGATTTGGCAATTGGCTTTGGCGATTTTTCTTCTACTGATGTTCGCTGGACAACTTCTAATGAAGCAGGCGCTACTTCCCAGCCGGCGAATCAAAACCCAACCTATATTACTATTGCCACTAATGCTCCGAACGGCGCTATTGTTTCTGCCAGGAGCCAAGGCGATGGCACAGGAATAGAAGGAAATGGTTCAGCCGGGATTTACAAATCAAGTTCGCCTACAAAATTAATCGCTGCCACTGCTTGCACCACAGTAACCAATGGCACAGAAAGTTATGCTTTATATGTTAAAAACATTGGTTCTAATTTGACAGCTGACTCAGGATTCAATGGAGGAACTTGCAGCGGGATAATTTCTACTATTGGTCAGACAATTTTGACTGCTTCTGTCCCCTTGAGTACCAACAATACTGCTGACATTGCTTTGAAAGCAGCCATTGCCAGCACCACTGCGGCCGGTTCTTATGCCGATGTTATTATCTTGACCGCAACAGGAAGGTTTTAAAAAATATCAAATATCAAATATCAAAAATCAAAATGTAAAATAAAAAGGTCGAGAAATTATTAACAATTATTAACAAAAAAAATGAAAATGAACAAAAAATTCTTTAAGTTCAGTTCAGTAGTTTTGGCTTTGGTTTTAATAGCGGGCTTGACAGGGAAATTTGTTTTTGCCGCCACTTTAACAACGATTTATGATAGATTGAGCGATGTTCAGAGTGATGTAGCCAGCGGGGTAAATCATTATATTGTTTTTACGCCAGCTACTGCTCATAGCGGTGCTTACAATATTTTGAAACTTCGGTTTTTAGACGGTGACGATGGAAAATGGTGTAGAACCGCCGGAGCTCTTTCTGCTACCACAATCACCGAAGATACTTCTACCGGTTTGCCTGGAACATTAAGCGCTACCTGCACTCAGGGGTTAGGTGCCAGTAGTTATGATACTATTTTTGTCTGTTCTAGTGGAGCAAGCAATAATTGGAGCGCTACCAAATATGGAGTTGAGATTCTCGGTTCAACCGGCATTTTGGGGACAACGACAGCAGCAAATAACATTGCAATTAGTGTTACTACCGGCACCCATGCAAGCGCTTGCGGTGAACCTTCTACTAATATTGATAGCGGCAGTTTTGCTCTTTCAATTTTATCTGACGCCACTGTAGGAGTTAGCGCTACAGTTGATCCGATAATTACTTTTTCCATTTCTGACTTGGCAATTGGCTTTGGCACTTTTTCTGCTACCACAGAACGTTTTGCCACTGCTGATGCAACCGGTTCTACGTCAGCTGCGCCCAATGGAGGACCCACTGTGATTACCATTACCACCAATGCTCCGAACGGCGCCATTGTTTCAGCCAGAAGCAAGGGCAGCGGTACAGGCGTGGAAGGCAATGGTTCAGCCGGGCTTTATAAGTCAAGCTCGCCAACCAAGCTTATTGCTGCTGCTGCTTCTTCGGCAGTTGTCACTGGTACAGAGGGCTATGGCCTCTATGTGAAGAATGTGGCCAACACCACAGGTACCTTGACCATTGACGCGGGTTTTGATGACAATGCCAGTGCTGATTTGGCTATTTCAACAACCAACCAGACGATTGCTGCAGCTACCGCTGTTGTGAATGCTACGGCTGATGTAGCTCTGAACGCAGCCATTGCCAGCACCACTGCGGCCGGTTCTTATGCTGATGTCGTTACCCTGACCGGAACAGGAAAGTTTTAATTAGAATAATTTTATGACTAAATTTTCTATTAGTTTGTTTGCCGCTATAGCAGTTTTGGCTGGTTTGATTTTGGCTTATAATTCTTCAGCGTTGACTTTATCCCCGCCTCTTTATGAAATAGGAGCAATGCCAGGCCAGACCCTAAAAACCGGTTTGAAAGTGTTTAACGAAACCGACAAAGCCAATACCTTTTACTTTGAAGCTCAGAATTTTACTGCCAAAGGAGAAGAAGGCGACCCTTATTTTGTCGGTGAAATTGGTAAAGAGGACCTAGCTTCCTGGATTGAATTGCCGGGTCCGATTCATCTTGAATCTGGAGAACTCAAGCAAGTGGAATTTATTATTAAAGTGCCGGAAAAGGCTGACCCAGGAGGTCATTACGCTGCTATTTTTTTAAGCACCTCGCCCCCTTCTCTTGAGGAGGGAGGTGCTGTTGGCCTGGCTGCTAAAATCGGTACCCTCGTACTCTTGAAAATAGGGGGAGAAGTTATTGAAGAGGGAAGATTAATTGAATTTGGTTTGGTTGACGGCAAGCGGATTTTTGAGCATTTGCCAATTGATTTTTTGGTCAGAGTTGAAAACTTGGGAACGGTTCACATTAAGCCGGCCGGCACAATTGAAATAAGAAATATCTTTGGCATAAAAACAGTTGAAGTCAAGGTTAATATTGCCAAGATGCCGGATGGCAAAGAAAGACCGGTGGGCAATATTTTGCCAGAAAGCATCAGAAAATTTGAGAGCAGCTGGCAGGCAAGCGAGGCAGAAAATCAGCCAGAGACCTTTTGGCAAAAAGTGAAGTTTGAAAAAGAGAATTTTGCTTTTGGCAGATATCAGGCAAAATTAGACCTTGATTACGGGGCAGAAAACGACAAAAAGCTTACAGCTGTCCTTTCTTTCTGGGTTTTTCCTTGGCATCTAATCTTGGTTTCTTTTATAGTTTTGGTGCTTGTTCTGGCTTTGCTCGTATTTAGCATCAGACGTTATAACAGATGGATAATAAAAAAATCAAAGAGCAAATTTTCTTAATTGTCTTAGCGATTTCTCTACTGACCGGAATGCCAATTTTTCTTTATGCAGACGAGGTGAATGTTTCTGCTTTGGTGCCGGCGGCTGAAGAGGAAGTGGTCCAACCGCCGACAGGCGGCGGACCGGCCTTTGTGCCTGACACTGTTCCGCCTAAAATTTCTGATATTGTTGTTGAGAGTATTACTTCGGAAAGCGCAATAATTTCCTGGAAAACCTCAGAGCCGTCTATTCCTCAAATAAATTACGGAAAAACAAAGGATTATGAAAAAACGATTATTGGCAAGGACTTTCTGACGAGCCACAGGATTATCTTGGAAAATCTTTTAGCAGATACGGTTTATCATTTTGAAATAGTAGTAGCAGACCGGTCAGGCAACAGAACCAGTTCTGGCGATCATACTTTTAAGACCTTATTCGGTCCAGATATTTTACCGCCGGCCAACGTTTCCAATTTCGAAGCAATAGCCGGCGACGGCCAGATTACTTTAAAATGGCAGAACCCGACTGACCCTGATTTTAAAGCAGTGCGGCTCATGAGGAGCGAGGATTTTTATCCTCAAGACCCTGTTCAAGGAAAATTGGTTTACGACAACAAAGAGACCTCTTTTGTTGATACCGGCCTGACTAACGGAAAGAGATATTATTACACTGCTTTTGCTTACGATTTTAGCGGAAATTTTTCCTCAGGCGCCATTGTCTCGGCCGTACCTCGCTTGGCATTGCCGCCGCCCCCGGAAGGAATATTTACTGAAAAAGAATGTTTAGAAGCCGGTTATTATTGGTATGACGAGACCTGCTATAGAGAGCCAAAAATAGTTCCCCCACCGCCGGAAGTGGAAAAAATAACCATAGATGATTTTGATTTTATCCAAGCAGGCAAAAAAATTCCAATAATAGATGGAAAATTAGAAATAAAAAAAGAAGAACAGTTGGAAATTTTGATTAACTATGACAAAGTGCCGGAGGTTTTAAAAACCATTACAGTAACCTTGGAAAAGGGCGAGAAATTTTTCTCCTTTCTTTTGAGAATAAATAAAGAAAAAACCGCTTACTTGGCCACTTTGATGCCGCCGGACGAGCCCGGGGTTTATCCCCTAACAATCACTGTTCTCGATTATAAAAATCAGACCTTGAAAAAATTTATCAGCCAGTTGACAGTTTCTGGAAACGTGATTCCCGGCGCGCCAATCCCTTGGTATAAAAATTGGAAGATATACATATATATATTAATACTATTAGGGATACTGATTTTGATAGGGGTAATATATTTTTATAAAAAGTTCAAAACTCAAAATGACAGTATTATAAATTGACCTAATTATTCTAATTGACCTAATTGACCTAAACAAATCCCAATGACTAATGACAAAATGACCAAAAATTTAATTATAGCCATAACCGTAATTCTACTCGGTAGTTTTGGCATTGTTCAAGGCGCGTTTAATGAGCAAATCAACTATCAAGGCAAATTGACAAACAGTAGCAATGTGGCGGTTTCAGACGGGAACAAATGTATGAGGTTTTCTTTATACACCGTCGCCAGCGGAGGGTCGGCAATTTGGACCGAAGAATGGACGGCTAGTACTACTTATAAAGTAACAACAACGAGTGGCCTATTCTCTGTTTTACTTGGCAGCAATACGAGTTTATCGTCTGTAAATTTCAACCAGTCGGCGCTGTATCTTCAAGTTGACTATGACCCTGATTGTAGCGGTTGGGATGAAGTTTTCTCGCCGAGAAAACAATTTGGAGCTGTTCCAGCTGCTTTTGAAGCCAAGCAACTCGGAGGTTATACCTGGGAAGGTCCGGGAGCAATCGGCTCCACCACTCCCAGCACCGCTGCTTTTACCGCTCTTACAACTTCCGGCAACGTCGGCATCGGCGATACCTCGCCCGACTATCCTCTGGAGATACTTTCAACCACCTCGCCCCAGTTTGCCATTTCCAATGTAGATGGAACTTATTACGCCACTTTTGGAGTTGATAGCAGCGGCGACCTAACCATTCTTGCTTCTGGCGGGGACATATCTTTGGGAGATGAAAATCTGACCACCACAGGCACAGGGACATTGGCAAAACTCAACCTCACTGACCTTACCAACCAAATAGTTTTGGATTCTGACGGAACCTATACTGGAACAATAACAATGGCTACTTTGTCTGGTTCCTCTAAAACCTGGACCTTGCCCAATGCTTCAGGCACAGTGGCTTTGGGCACTGGCACTGCCAGTTATGCTGTCTATTGGTCTGACGTTAATACTTTAACAGCTGAGCAGTATTTGTCATTATCCAGAGGAGGCACAGCTGCCGGACTGACCGCTTCTAATGGCGGGATTGTTTATTCTGATGCTTCAGCCCTGGCTATATTAGCTCCAGGAACTTCTGGCCGGGCCTTGCTCTCAGGCGGAGCAGGAGCTCCTACCTGGTTTGCTCCTACTGCTGGCTCAGTAGTATTTGCCGGAGCAAGCGGCATTTTAGCCCAAGACAACTCAAACTTTTTCTGGGACGACACTAATGACAGATTAGGCATCGGGACGACAAGCCCTTATTTCCCCTTGGACATCCTCTCAACTACCACTTCCCAATTAGCCCTGACTTATAATGTCTCAAACTATACCACTTTCCAGACAAACAGTAGTGGTGATTTAACCATTACTCCCTCAGGTGGAGATATATCTTTAGCAGCTAATCTCGCTGTCTCTGGCTCAGGAACTCATACAATATCAGGAACCTTAGATCCTTCCAGTGTAGCTGCTTTTACCTTAGCAGGAGATATTACTGGAAGTGGTTCTCCTAATATCTCAGCTCTAGGCACAGCCACTGCCAGCACCTTAGCAGCCACCACCTTTATTTTAGGCACTGACTCTCTTACAGACATTACAGGCACTGGACTATCCATATCAGGAGGAACCCTTAATTTCACATCTACAGAAATAGGGACAACGACCTGGGGTTCTGGCTCTGCCATTGCCTGGGCCTTTGACGCTTCAGGAGGGACAGACACTTCTCTTAGTTTTGGAAACAACCTGATTAGTCTCACAGGCAACGTCGGCATTGGCGACACCAGCCCTGATTATCCGCTGGAGATATTGTCAACTACATCGCCTCAATTAGCCATCACTTACCAAGACGACACTATTTACTCCACTCTTGGAGTAAACGCCAGCGGTGACTTAACCATAGCCAATGCCTATCAGGACGCTGATATGTACTTTGGAGTTAATGACGGAGGAACCAATGTTTTTCCTCTCTTCATTGATGGAGCAACAAGCTATGTGGGCATCGGGACGACTGAACCGCAAAAAAAACTTGATGTTTCGTACGCTGACAGTTCTGCTCAATTAAGATTAAGCCAGACAGGATCTGTTTATGGCGAACTTTATATTAATTCAGTTGGCGACCTTCGGATTTCTGCCACTGGCGGAGACATTAGAATGCTGGATGAAAATCTTTGGGTTTGCACGGGCGGCGCTTGCGACAACGCTACTGCCCCTGCCACTAAAGGGAATCTGATATTAGAAACCGCTTTGATTTTCGACAATGACTTTAGTATAGAAAAAACTGCGGATGGTATAACAGTATATGCTTCTCCTAGCGATGCAGCAATATTAATATTTGATGACAAAGAATAACTATGTCTTTTTTCAAGGAATTTAAAGAATTTATAAAAAGCATTTTGTCTTGGGTTTATCTCCTGCTTGGTTTTTCTTTTTTCTTTTTCGCTTTTGGCTTAAAAGAAATTGAAATTTTGGGAAAAAATCTTATTCTGCCTCTGCCAACACTTTATTCTTTTTCCAGCCAGATTTTTAGAAAAATCCAGCAGGACCTTTTGCCAAACGGAGTCCAGTTAATTGTTACTAATCCTTTGAGCGCCTTTTTAGCCCAGGTCTTAGTTTCTTTATTATTGGCTTTTATTATAACATCGCCCTTTTTTCTTTATAAAACCATGAAATACCTTTTACCGGCTCTTTTTGAAAAAGAAAAAAAAGCTATAATAAGAGTTTTATTTCCTTCCTTTTTTCTCTTTTTTCTCGGCTGCCTTTTTGCCTATTTTCTTTTAATTCCTTCAACATTCAAAGCGCTTTATCCTTTTGCCGTTATTATCGGAGCTATCCCTCTTTTTTCAGTAAACGAATTCATAAGTTTGGTTTTTGGGCTCATGTTCGTTTCTGGAATAATATTTTTACTGCCTGTTTTTATGGTGCTTTTAAATTCTCTGGGCTTAGTCAGTCAGGATTTTTGGAAAAATAATTGGAGATACGCCTTCTTAATTTTTCTGATTTTTTCTGCTATAATAACCCCAGATGGAACAGGCATTACAATGGTAATGTTGTCTGCGCCCCTGATTGGACTTTATTTTACGGGAGCACTTATAACAAGACAAAAAAATCCTAAATCCTAAACTTTACTTTTAATTTTAAATTTCCAATTTTGAATTTTGAATAAATTTTAAATGAATGAATTTTGAAACAAACAAATATAATCTTGGAGAACGAACTGGAAAGTTTGGAGAAGATATTATTAGGTTTTGCAGAAGTATAAATCAAGATGCGATTACCAAGCCGATTATCAGCCAACTTGTTCGTTCAGGCACAAGTATAGGGGCAAACTATATGGAAGCTAATAGCGCTAGTTCCAAGAAGGATTTTAAGAATAAAATTTATATCTGCAAAAAAGAGGCGCAAGAAACCAAACATTGGCTGAGAATAATTGCTCAATGCGTTCCAGAAAGAAAAGAAGAAATAAGAGAGATATGGAAAGAACGTCAGGAATTAACATTAAAAATTAAAAATTCATAATTGGTTAAAAATTCAAAATTCAAAATTAAAAATTGTAAACAAAATGGTCGAATTAATAATCAAATAATAAATTTACAAAAATATGTTTGGACTTGGACTTCCGGAAATAGTCATAATTTTAATTGCCCTGGTGATTCTCTTTTTTGGCGGTAAAAAAATAACCGAACTTGCCAGAGGAATGGGCAGATTCACCGGAGAATTCAAAAAAGGAAAAACGGAGATAGAAAAAGAAATTAAAGAAGCGGAAAAAGAATTAAAAGAACCGCCACAAAAAAAGAAATAAAAAATAAATAAAATGGAGAAAAAGAAGAAAAAGGACGAAATGAACAAAAGTAGAAGAAATTTGCTTAAATTTTTGCTAATTGGCAGCGGAGCGCTTTTACTCGGGAGAATTTTCGGTCCCGGTCTTTTAAAGTTTTTCTTTCCTCCCAAGATGGAACAGGACTTTAACGAATTTAAGGTTACCAAAGACAGGAAAGAATTGATTATTTACGACAAAAAAGGAGAAGAGATACTGATTATTGATGATAAGAAATAACAGCTAAATTGACCTAATTATTCTAATTGACCTAATTTCTAAACAATGACCCAAACCCCAAAACCCAAAAAGGAATATAATTCAGAGGAAAGAACTGCCAAATTTGGCGAGGAAATTATTAAGTTTTGCAAGCATTTTCTTAGAATGTCGGCGGTAGCTGTAATAGAGACGAAGGAGCGGGCAAGAATATTATGGAAAGAGGGCCAGGAAATAAATCTCATTTTCAATTCAATTTACAAGAAAGTTAAATAATCAGAATTTTGGTCATTGGGATTTGTTTAGGTCAATTAGGTTAATTAGAGCAATTAGAAATTTAATAAAGGTTGAACCATTTATCGCTTAAACTATTTTTATAACAATGAGAAATGAAACAAAAAATGAGCTGGAATGCCAACACCAATGGATTCCGCTTTTGGGCAGGGTTGGAAAGAAAAATATTCCCACCTCGCTTTTTACCTGCTTAAAATGCGGGGACTTGAAAGTCGGCACGAGAACCATTAAAATCTCCCGTTATCGCTTGGATATGGGCAATAAGCCGATACGAATAGGAACAGTTGCCGGAATAACAGCCGACCACACTGTTTCAGGATTAACATTTACTTTTACTGCTACTGCCAATTCCGCTTTTGGAGACGTTGGTTATATTGCCTCTACGGGTAAAGTATCGTTCATAGACGCAGATGCCATTGCTACTTGTTCTGGCATTGTCCTGTGCGCTGACGCCACTATAAACCTTGATGCTTCGGGAAATTGGCTGGTTCATGGCATGGCCAGAGATGATACCTGGAACTGGACAGTTGGTGGCTTGATTTACGCCAGCACCACCGGGACTACCGGAAATACTCTAACCCAGACCGCGCCATCTGGAACTGATGATGTCATTCAGGTAATAGGCGTGGCTTTAAGCGCTGATGTCCTTTATTTCAATCCTCAATTAGTTCAAGTGGAACACACATAATATATGGCAACATTTTATTTAGATTACGAAAACGGAAATGATGCCAATGACGGCTCTACTTGGGCTTTGGCTTGGAAGACAATTACTTCAGGTGCGACAGCAGCGAGGATAGCTCCTGGCGACATTATTAGGATTGCCAAAAGCCCAGCTCCAGTTTCTCTCGGAACTACTGGAGTTTGGACTAATCTTTCTAAAACCATAACGTTGGGAGCGACTCAAAATGCCAATATAGATATGTGCGAAGTTGCTTGGACGGGAGCTGGCGATACTACAGTTGCTTTAACGCCAGTGGCAACAGACGCAAAAGAGGGTTCTAATTGTATGAAGTTAACTCTTGATGCTGCTCCGCAGGCAAGCATACTTCAGGCATATTATGCCACAGGAGCATTAAACTTATCCGCTTACCAGAAAATATCTTTCTGGTTCAAGAATTCGGCAGCCATCGTGGTGAATAACTGGAAGGTTTGTTTATGTTCTGATACTGCTGGGGCTACGGTAGTTGATACTTTTCTTATCCCAGCAATTCCCTCTACGGCGAGATGGCTTCCTTTGACATTAACAAGAGTAGGAGGCGGTAATTTAGGCGCTTCAATTCAGTCAATCGCTGTTTATACCGATACGACCGCCCCAACTGCTTCAAGCAATATCTTGGTAGATGATTTTATTGCCTGCACGACTGATGGGCTTAATCTCCAAAGTTTAATTTCTAAAAACTCGGCTGAACAAGGCGGAACAGAAGGTTGGTACGGGATACAAAGTATAAATGGGACTACAGTTTTATTGGATACTGATACCAATACTAAAGCTAATGCTGGCAGAGGATATTCTGGAGTAACCGAAACAGTAACGAGCTATAAAAGAGAAACAATTAAAACCGCTTTGGCTTCGAGTTATTCAACGAAAGTTCAAGCAGTTCAGGATAGTGGAACTTTGGGGTCTAATATTGAGTTTCAAGGCGGTTGGAATACCACTACTACCGTTCAAGAAGGAGAAACGTTTTTTGACGGGTTGAATGGAAATGGATATGGGATTTATTTAAAAACTAAATCTTACACTACTTTGAACTATTTGAACGTTTATAGATATAAGTTTGGGGTTTACTACGACAACGACAGCAACAACAACACTATAACCACCTTGAGCAATGCGAATAATAATGCTTCCTCTGGTGTTTACTACGGCGGCAGCAACAACAACACTATCACTACCTTAAGTAATGCTAATAATAATGCTTTCTGTGGTGTTTACTACTACAGAAGCAGCAACAACACTATAACCACCTTAAGTAATGCTAATAATAATGCTTCCCATGGTGTTTGCTCCTACAACG
>Ga0210057_1004461_pt1 | contig 18582 bp, 21 predicted proteins | sample CryGeyCG2114_010_2_FD_183968 | JGI IMG/M metagenome (GOLD analysis project Ga0210057, IMG submission 183968) | Groundwater microbial communities from aquifer - Crystal Geyser CG10_big_fil_rev_8/21/14_0.10 (SPAdes) (version 2) | ecosystem: Environmental > Aquatic > Deep subsurface > Groundwater ...
TCTTCTGGCTATTTTTGTTTCTGATTTGCGTTACATGACAATTCCCGACAAAGTGGTTTATCCAGCCATTTTTCTTTCCTTGCTTTATTCTTTATTTTTTATTCGAGATTCGGTATTCCTCATTAGTGGTCTTGGCACGGCAGGATTTTTTTATTTTTTGGTTTTAGTTACCAAAGGTCGAGGTATGGGCTTAGGCGATGTCAAATTGGCGGGGTTGATGGGTTTGATTTTAGGCTGGCCGAAGATTGCAGTGGCCTTGTTTTTGGCTTTCTTGACAGGGGCGGTAGTGGGTGTCATACTGATTTTGTTAGGTAAAAAAAGATTTGGTGAACATATCCCGTTTGGACCTTTTTTAGCGGGATCAACTTTAATAACTTTGTTTTTATGAAAAAGTTTAAGAAAAGCAAAGGGGTAACATTAATTGAATTGTTGGTTATTTTGGCTATTCTTGCCCTACTTATTTTAGCGGCTATTTTTACTTGGCGTCTTCAGCTGGCTAAAGGCCGAGATGCCAGAAGAAAAGCGGATCTTCATCATTTACAAAACATTCTTGAAGATTATTACAACGACCATCATACTTATCCCCCAACCCTTCATTGTGGGGAGTCACTATCCCCTTATCTTCAGGAGATTTATTGTGGTCCTTCAGGTGATGATTATGATTATGAAACCGATGGCAGCCGCCAGTATTTTATCATTTACACTAAGTTGGAGAATGAAAATGACCCCGCCATTGCCGAAGTGGGTTGCACCACTGGTTGTGGTTTAACTTGTGAATATAATTATGGTGTCGCCAGCCAAAACGCAAGCTTGTTGACCTGTTCTGAAGAGGGAGAGCCTGAATGCCAGTGGTTTGTTTGTGACGCAATGGGTCAATGTAATAGTGCTGGGGCAGGAATTTGCCCCGGACCTGGTTGTTACTGTAACGATCCTAATTGTGGTGGTTGCCCCTAAGGTGATTAAAGATGAAATTAGTTAATTTAAGCAAAAACCGCGGTTTTACCTTAATTGAACTTTTGGTAGTTATGGCTATTTTGGGCTTGTTGGCGACAGTTGGTTTGGTCAGTTTTCGAACGGCTCAAATGAAAGGCCGGGATGCTCGCAGAAAACATGATTTAGAGCAAATTCAAAAAGCTTTAGAAATGTATTACAATGATAAAGGTCGTTATCCGGATCCGGCGATCATCCCTGGTCCTGGTGAAGAATGGCGGGATGCGACGGTGACTAACGGTGCCTTATATATGAAAGAAATGCCAACGGATCCCCGCGGCATTGACTATTGTTATTGGGCAGATGCCGCTGGTAGCGGCTATCGACTTTATGCCCAACTTGAGAATCCAAAAGATCCAAATTGTTTAGATGGTGATTGTAGTACAGCCAGAAGTTGCGGCACCGGCACTTATAATTACGGCGTCGCCAGCTCTAATGAAACACCATGATTAAAAACAAACGAGGTTTTACCTTAATTGAGCTTTTAGTGGTCATTGCCATCATTGGTATTTTGGCGGGTTTGTTGTTGGTGAACTTTAGCAATGTCCGGATGCGAACCCGAGACGCCCAAAGAAAATCAGATTTAAGACAAATTAAAACCAGTTTGGTGCTTTATTACAGTGTTTGGAGCGAGTATCCGGCAGCTAATAGTGGTCACATCGTTGGTTGCGGTACTCCACCCAGCGCCTGTACTTGGGGCAGTGTCTGGAGTCGGGGCGAAACGGTTTTTATGAAACCTTTGCCGGCTGATCCTCTTGCACCAGACCCAAATTACTATTATTCTTATGATAAAACTGGTGTTGATAGTTTTACCATTATCGCTATTCTTGAAAATAAATCAGATAAAGAGATAAAAGAAAGCCAAACTAAATGCAGCTTTACAGGCACAAATAGTCAATATGTTGTTTGTCAAGATTAACCCCCCTTCGTCCCGCCGGTGGCGGGACTACGGTAGGGGCAAAGGAAGGAGGTGACAAATGAAAAAAGGATTCACATTAATTGAACTTTTGGTAGTCATTTCTATTATTGGTATTTTAGCTGGTTTGACTTTGACCGGCTTTACTGCCGCCCGCAAAAACGCCCGGGATGCCCAGAGAAAATCAGATTTGGCTCAGTACAAAGGTGGTCTTGAAAGTTATGCTGCGAATAGCAATGGCAAATATCCTTCGGGTTCTTACAATGGTAATTCTAGAGATTCTTCTGGGATATTTGGCCAAGCAGGACCAATTATTATTGAATATCTGCCCGCAAAAATAGACGATCCGGTAAATACGACTACTTTTCGTTATTATTACTATGGTGCGGCTGATGGTTTAAGTTATCGATTAACTGCTATACTTGAGACTGGTGGATACTGGGTGCTTTGTTCATCTGGTTTTGCAGGGAAAAGAAATACTAACGATTGCCCTTATTAAAGGAGATCGAGATTTATGGAAAAAAAGAAAAGAAATAAAGGTTTTACTTTAGTTGAATTAATGGTGGTTATGGTTATCATTGGGATTTTGGCTGGTTTGACCTTAACCGCCTTTGTTGGCAGTCGAAAAACCGCCCGGGATGGTAAAAGAAAGGCGGATTTAGAACAAATCAGAAGCGCTTTGGAAATGTACCGGGCGGATAAGGGCCAATACCCCCCTCTCGATGGCGGTGGGTGGTGTACCCAAATTTCAAATCCTACTTATCCGCAAGTTAAAAATGCATTAGAGGCTGGCTATATTGCTTCAGTACCCCAAGATCCACTTTATGCTGGGACATACCAAGATTATTTTTACCGTAGAATTAATAATAGTCAGTATGCTCTTTATGCAGAACTTGAAACATTGAATGTAAATGATGATTTTTCCGGTTGTGCCAGAATTGGTGGGACAAATAACGAATATGATTACAAAGTAACTAATCCCTAAATGAATGAAAAAAACCTGCCTTGGTTTTACCCTGATTGAGCTTCTGGTGGTTATTTCCATTATTGGTATTCTTTTTGTGATTGGTATTGCCCAATATATGAATTTCAATCGCCGCCAAATTCTTGACCAAGCAGCCCAAGAATTGAAAAACAACTTGCGCTTTGCCCAGGGCAAAGCTTTAGCGGGAGAAAAGCCAGCTAGTTGGTGTGTCGATCCAAAGCATCTTAGGGGTTATCGACTGAAATTTAACTCGAGTGGAAGTTATATAATTGAAGCGTCCTGTTCTGATGGAAATTTTCAGCTGATTAAGTCGGTTAACTTACCTAGTTCAATAACTGGGCCTAGCGGCACAAGCGTTTTGTTTAAAGTTTTGGCTCAGGGCATTGAAGGTTTAACCACCAGTTTTACTTTAAGTTATTCTGGTGTGGGTAGTAAAGCAGTGGTGGTTACTAAAGAAGGCAAAATAGAATGAAAAAGAATGATGGCCAGTCTTTAATTGAAATGATAGTGGCAATAGCGGTAGTGCTGATTGTTGTCGTTGCTTTGGTGGCGATAACAACTGTTTCGATTCGGAATGCCAATTTTTCTCGCAATCAGGCATTGGCGACAAAATACGCCCAAGAGGGAATTGAAAAAGTTCGGGCATATCGGGATCAAACAGATTGGGCAACATTTACTGGCAATTGCCAAGCACCGCCAGGATTAACTGCTCCCCCATCCCCTTTTACCCGAACAATTACTTGCCCTGGAAATGGTGATACGAGAGAAGTAAAAGTTGTTGTTTCTTGGACTGATGCTCAAGGGCCCCATAAGTCAGAATTAACTACCTATTTAACTAAGTGGAAATGAAAAAAACCGGCTTTACTTTAATTGAGATTTTGGTAACCGTGGGAATTTTGGGGATGATTGCCGTTATTGGCTCGGGAATGTTTTTTTCTATTTTGCGGGGCTCAACCAAAACAAAAACACTTCAGCTGGTCAAACAAAATGGAGATTATGCCATTTCGGTGATGGAAAGAATGATTAGAAATGCCAAAAGTGTGAACGGTGGCGGAAGCTCAATTGCAATTGTTAATCCCGATGGCAAAACAACAACTTTTAACTGTTGCGGATCTGGTTCGAATCTTATGATTGCTTCCCAGAGCGGTACCTTATCTTGCGAGGAAGCCAGACTTACCAGTAGCGAAGTTAAAGTTGATATCTGTAGTTTTGAGGTTACTTCCGGAGAGCCAGGGGTTAGACCGGCTGTGGTTAAAATTAATTTTACTTTAAGCCAGGCCCCGCCAGCGGGCGGGGCTCGGCCTGAAGAACAAGCATCAATTAATTTTCAAACCACTGTTTCTTTGCGCAACTATTGACTTTATTAAACAGCGATTGCTATTATGAAGTAGAAATGAAGAATTTAAAAAGTCAGCAAGGTCAGGCTCTTTTAATTATTCTTTTAGTGATGGCGGTGGGTTTAACCATGGGGTTGGCTGTTGTTTCCAGGTCAGTGACTGATATCCGTATATCTAAGCAGGAAGAAGAATCGGCGCGGGCTTTTTCGGCGGCTGAAGCCGGCATTGAAAAAGCGCTTTTGGAAAATCTGGTGGTGGGTGATGCAAGGTCAGAATTGGTCGGTGAAGTTAAATACACCGTTACCGCTACCGAGCAAGGCGGTAGTTCGGAATATGATTTGGGTGGTGGTAAATTTGCCAGTGGTGATACTCAAACCGTTTGGTTAGTGGGACATGATAGCGACGGTAATCTTAATCCAAGTGTTACTTATACCGGAAGCGAGATTGACCTCTATTGGGGAAATAGTGATATTTCTTTTCCTGGTAGCGGTGCTTGTTCTGGTAATCCCCTTCCCGCGCTTGAGGCAAGCGTTATTTATGATAGTGGTGGTTATAAAGTGGCAAGATACGCCCTTGATCCAGATGGAATTAGAGCAACCAATTGTAATAAATTTGACTCTTCAGGTATTGGCAGCGCCGGTTATACTTTAGGGGGAGAAAGTTTTAAATTCAAAAAAACAATCACTCTTCCTGTTGGGACAAAATATGCCTTACGTTTGAAGTTTTTGTATAATAGTGACACTTCTCATATCTTGGGAGTAAAGGCAGTTGGGAGCGGAGTGACCATTCCTTCTCAAGGTAAGTGCTATATTTCCACGGCCGTGATTGAAACGTCAGGCATTACCCGAAAAGTTAAACAGTGTCAAACTTACAATGTGCCACCGGCGATATTTGATTATGTTTTATTCTCTGGAGGAGATTTAGTGAAATAATCCCGCCCAAAGCGGGACTGCCTATGGATTTTTTTGGTCTTGATATTGGTACTCACTCAATTAAAATCGCTCAATTGGAGCATCAAAAAGATGGTTATCATTTGGCCGCTTTTGGCTCCGGGCCGTCAACCGGCAAAGGTTTGCTATCCGAAGCTGAAAGTGATTTAATCGCTTTAGCTGAGGCCATTAAATCACTTTGTCGGGAAGCCAAAATTAAAACTAAAAATGTAGCCACGGCTCTTCCTCAAGACCTTGTTTTTACCCGAATAGTAACCGTACCTAAGCTTTCAGAAGAGGAATTAATTTCCTCTTTAAAATGGGAAGCAGAACAATTTATTCCTATCCCTTTGTCAGAGGTAACCCTTGCTCACCAAGTAGTTGGCCAAATTAAAGACGGCCAGAAAGAAAGAAACAAAGTTTTTATGGTGGCTGCTCCCAATCGGTTGATAGATAAGGTGCTTAAGGTATTAGAAACAGCCGAGTTGACGCCAGTTAGTTTAGAAACAGAAATAATTTCCATGGCGAGGAGTTTAGTTAAACCTGATGGTGATACAGCAATGCTGGTTGATTTTGGTGCCAAGGCAACTGATTTGGCGGTTGCGGACAACGGACAAGTAGTTTTGGTTCATTCTTTGGGGATAGCGGGCGAAACTTTAACCAAAGCCTTAGTAACCCAGCTGGGGCTGGAAAGCAGCCAGGCAGAGGCTTATAAAAGGGCTTACGGAGCTGATCCGGCAAAACTCGAAGGCAAACTTTTACAAACCATCGGCCCCATTTTAGAGAAAATTACGGTCGAAATGGAAAAAACAATCCAGTTTTATCAAACAAGTAGCGGGCAAAAGAAAATTAGTCGGATTATTTTAACTGGTGGAGCCGCCGGTTTGCCGGAAATAGCTGCTCTTTTAACAAAAAAATTGAATCTGGAAATTCAATTAGGTGATCCTTTTGTTCAAATAAAAAAAGACGGATTGGAGACAAAAATTCCTTCTGGTAAAGCTTTTATCTTTGCTGTTGCCGTTGGTTTAGCAATGAAGAAAATAGAGTGAGAAAATGACTCAAGAAATTGATTTTCTTAAAACCAAAAGAGGGGCCAGCCTTAAGCAATTAAAACAAAAACGGTTTTTAAAAACTGGCAGTTTGGTTTTTTTGATTTTTTACTGTTTAATAACAGGGGGAATTTTTGCTTTTTGGCTTTACTTAAATCAAACTAATCAACAGGTTGAAAAGCAAATTGCTTTTCAAAAACAAAAGGTTGTCCAGTTGGAAAAAATAGAGTCGCTCCAAATCCTTTTTAAACAGCGGCTTTCTTCCTTAGTAAAAGTTTTTTCCCAGCAGCCGCCTGATTATGAACAAATTATTTTGTTTTTTAATCAGATTGCTTTTGATGGTCTAGTTTTCAATGAATTTAAACTTACAAATGAGGGGAAAATGGCAGTGACTGGTACCGCTGCTAACGCCGTTCTTTTGAGTAATTTTTTAGAGGCATTTAAAAAAGCACCGGAGACGCAAAATTATTTTTCAGAGATTTCTTTGGATTCAACCAACCGTCAATCAGCAGGCGACTACGATTTCAGTTTAACACTAAAGACAAAATGAAAAAAGAAAAAAAACTTAGCGATTATAAAAATTTTTTGCTTCCGGGAATAGTAACTTTGCTGGTTTTTTTGACCGCCCTTTCCTTTCTAAAACCAAAAGTGGCAGCGATTATTGAAGTTCAAAAAAAGCTTTCCCAAAATAAAAAAAATTTAACTCTTTTAACGCAAAAACTAGCGGCTTTAGAGGGTTTAGACCAGACAGAATTAACAAAAAAGACAGACCTGCTAATGGCCGCTTTGCCTTCAGAAAAAAAAGTGCCTCAAGCTTTAATAATTTTTAAAAATTTAGCTTTGGAAACAGGGGTGGAATTAGAAGAGATTCAAGTGGATCCGGGAGAGTTGGATGTAGAAAGTGAAGAAGAATTTTTATCTTTTAATATCAAATTGAGCGGCAGTATTGAGAAAATAGGGACTTTTTTTGACAAATTGGAAAAAACTTTTCCCTTGATGAGATTGATTGTGGTTGATCTTTCTCGACCAGAAGGAGATTTATTTAACGCTTCACTTGAAGTTCAAAGCTTTTTTTTATCTCTACCGAAAACATTGGGAGCAGCAGAAGAAGAATTATCTTTAGTTACTCCTCAAGAAGAAGCAATTTATCGGCGTTTAGTTGATTTTAAAGCTTTTCAATTAAAAGAAGAGCTGCCATTACCGTTAACGCAAACAGGCAAAGAGAACCCGTTTACTTTTTGAAGTCCTCTCCGATATTAATATTGATTCTTTTTTTCTCTTGGATAGCTTTGATTTTCATTAATTCCCGAATAGCCCTAATGGTTCGGCCCCTTTTGCCGATGATGATTTTCAAATCATCAGGATGAGCGTGGATAGTCAAATTTAACCAGTCATTTTCTGCTTGTTCATCAACAGAAACTTCCTTAGGGTTAGGAACAATAGACTTAACCAGTGATTGAAGAGTTTTTTTCATTTTTCAAGAGTTTTTTTAATACAGGATTCATTTGGGCTCCGACACTGAGCCAATAGTCAAGTCTTTTTTGGTTGATTTTGAGAGTGAATGGTTTAGTTTTGGGGTCATAAAAACCGATTTTTTCGATTGCTTTGCCGTTTCTTTTCTCTTTGGAGTCAACCACCACAATCCGAAAAAACGGTTTGTGCTTTGTTCCCATTCTGACAAGTCTGATTTTAACCATAGGTTGTTATTTTATCCTTTTGAGGCTAATTTTTCAAGAGCAGTTTGAGCGGCTGTTTCCTCTGCTTTTTGTTTGCTTTTTCCTTGGCCCCGAGCGATTAATTTTTTCTGGCTGTAAACAGCCACAATAAAAATTTTGGCATGGTCAGGACCCTCTTCTTTGACGATTTTATAGACAGGTGGTTCTTTAGTTTTTGCTTGAAGCTTTTCCTGAAGCAGGCTTTTAAAATCTTTAAATTCTCCCTTTTCGACCAGCTGGTTTAAAAGAGGTGTGAAATTTTTTTTGATAAACCGGTTGGTTGCTTCGAGCCCTTGACCTAGAAAAATGGCGCCGATAATCGCTTCTAATGTATTAGCTAGCAAAGAGGATTTTTGCTGGCCCTTTGATTCTTTTTCACCCTTGCTCAGAAGTAGACATTCCCCTACCCCGAATTCCCGGGAAATTTTTGCTAATGAACCAGTTTTAACTAAATTAGAGCGAAGATTAGTCAATTTTCCTTCAGGATAGTGAGGAAATTGTTTAAAGAGCCATTGAGAGACAACGAAAGAGAGAATGGCGTCACCCAAAAATTCAAGCCGCTCGTTGGATTTTAATGGTAGTGACACCTCGTTGAGATACGACCGGTGAATTAAAGCTTGTCTCAGCAGCTCCTGATTTTTAAAATTAATTTTTAGCTTTTTGGCTAATTTTTGCTGATTTTTCATTTTTCTGCTGGTAATTTTTTAAAACAGTTCCCAAAACGCCATTAACAAAAGCTGAACTTTTTTCACTCCCGTAGGCCTTGGCTAATTCGATTGCTTCGTCAATGATTACCTTTGGTGGCTCTTTTGGTTTGATAATGAGTTCGTAGATAGCCAAACGTAAAATAGCCAAATCGATTTTGTTTATTTGTTCGATTGGCCATTCCAGAGCGGCTTGAGTAATACTTTTATCAATTTTAGCTGTTTTTTGAAGAACCGCTTCCGCTAATTGATTATTGATTGTTTGTTTTTCCTGGAAAGACAAACGGAATAAACACTTAACTGCTTTTTCTCTCTTCCTGTGCCTTGGGTCACTTGCTGTTTTCATTTTTGCTTTTTTTGTATCTGCCACAAACTGGACAGAGTTGGTGAGGAGGTTTGAGTTTGCCGCAGTTAGGACAGGGCACTAATGTTGGCCGGCGAAGTTTGATTGCCGCCCTTCTTTTTCCTTTTCTTCTGGTGGAAATTCTTCTTTTGGGTAAAGCCATTTTTAGTTGGGTTCAACCTGCTTGATTGTATACTCTTCCAGCCTTTCTTGCAAGCGTGGATAGAGCTTAATTTTGTTAATAATCATCTCGGCTGTCCGTTTGGTTTTTTCAATTAATGGCTGGTCGGTAAAGGAAGCCACTTTCAGGTTAAAAAAGCCGTGCTGGTGAATTCCGTAAATTTCCCCTGGCCCCCTTATTTTTAAATCAATTTCCGCCAGCTCCATACCGATATTGGTTTGCTCTAAAGCCCGCAGCCTTTTGAATGTTGTTTTTCCTTGCTGTCCGCTGAAAAGAAGGCAGTAAGATTGCTTCTTCCCTCTACCGACTCTGCCTCTAAGCTGATGAAGCTGGGCTAAACCAAAACGTTCAGCGCCTTCAATAAGCATAATGGTAGCGTTGGGAATATCAATACCCACTTCAACCACAGGTGTAGAAACAAGGATATCAATTTTTTGTTCTTTAAATTTTTTCAAAACATTGGTTTTTTCTTTTGTTTTTAACCGGCCATGAAGCAAACCTAGTTTAAGTTTAGGAAAAATTTCCTTTTGGAGATTTTTAAATTCACTGGTTGCCGCTCTGACTGACTTTAGTGTTTCGGTGCTTGATTCTTCAATAAATGGACAGACAATGAAAGCCTGACTCTTATTTTTTTTAATTTCTTTTTTAATCCACTCGTAGGCGGCTTTTCTTTTTTGGGGCGGCACCACCCAGGTTTTAACGACCTGTCTTCCTGGCGGCATTTCATCCAAAACAGACAAATCAAGGTCGCCATAGAGAGTGAGAGCGATAGTTCTTGGGATGGGTGTGGCGGTCATCGTAAGAACGTGAGGTGTTTTTTGAGTTAACTTAGCTCGCTGTTCAACTCCAAAGCGATGCTGTTCATCAATCACCGCCAAACCAAGGTTTTTAAATTTAGCTCTTTTATGAATTAAAGCGTGAGTGCCAACAAGAAGATCAAAGTCTGCTTGTCGTCCGTTCGGCAAGCGGGTTTTGCTGGCTAAGCTGGCAGTTAAAAGACCGATTTTGAGGCCCAGAGGAGTAAGGAGCTGATTGAGAGTCAGAAAATGCTGGTTGGCCAGAATTTCGGTTGGCGCCATCAAGGCTGATTGGACCTTATTGAGGTAAGCGGCAAAAATAGCCGCCGCCGCCACCACGGTTTTGCCACTGCCAACGTCACCTTCTAAGAGTCGATTCATGGGTTTTTGTTTATTAAGGTCAGCTAGAATTTCTTTTAAGGCACGTGTTTGGGCTTGGGTGAGTTTGAAAGGCAGACTTTGAATGAAAAAAGAAAGTTTTTTTTCATCAATTGAGAGTTGGTGAGCTAATTTTTTCTGCTGCCAGATCCTTTTTCTTTTTAAGACAGCTAGTTGAAGTAAAAACAATTCTTCAAAAGCAAATCTTTTTCTTGCTTCATCAGCCTTTTTTTTAGTTTTTGGGAAGTGAATTTGTTCAAGAGATTTTTTTAATTCCAAAAGATTGTGCTTTTCTCTAATTTTTGTAGGTAAAAATTCCTCAATTTGAGGAACAATTGTTTTTATTAAAGGAGCAATCCGCGAGCGAAGCCATTTTGAGGAAACACCATAAGTTTCGTGATAAACAGGCACCAGCCGACCGGTGTGGATAGTCTCACGACCTCTGCTTATCTCGTACTCGGGCGAGACAAAAGTAATTTTTCGGTTAAATAAATCAACTTTTCCAGAAAGATTAACCTCATAACCAACTTTCAGATTTTTAATGATAAAAGGTTGGTTGAACCAAATTACATCGATATTGCCTGTACTATCTTGCACGGTTGCTTTTTGAAACCTTTTCCCTCGCTGAGTGTAAACGTTTTTGATAGCTGTAATTTGGCCTTTTATGGAGACTATTTCGCCCGGTTGAATTTTATTGATAGACGAAATTAAGGAATAGTCAAGATAACGGAAGGGAAAATGATAAAGAAGATCACCAACAGTTTTAATTTCCAGTTGTTTGAGCCTTTTAGCGTAGATTGGCCCAACCATAAAAAGTTTGGCGACAGGTGTTGAAAGAACCATTTTTATCTGAATAATGCGGTTAGCATCGGAATCATTGAAGTTAAGATTAAAGCCAGAGTAGCGACAGTCACCAGAAACAGCCAAAGCTTTTTTTGTTTTTTAGAAAGCATCATTTTGTTTTCAGTTTAAGTATTTTTCTTTTCCCAATTTTTAGAATTTCGCCGCCTTTAACAGAAACTTTTAGTTGGCAATCTTGGATTTTTTTTCCTTCAAATTCTAGCCCCCCTTGCTTAATTAATCTTTTTGCTTCAGCAATGCTGGCTGTTCCCCCAGACGATGTAACTAATTTTGAAATTGACCACTCCCCTGCTTTCACTGCTTTTGGCGCCACTGGAATTTTACTGGGAAGTTTTCTTTTTTGAAAAACTTTTTCAAATTCTTCCTGGGTTTTCTGAGCTTGTTTTGGTGAATGATACAAAGAGACGACTTCTCTTGCCAACCATTTTTTAGCTTCCATGGGGTTGAGTTTACCAGAATTAATTTGAATTATTATTTTTCTGATTTCTTTTATGGGAATATTGGTACAAAGTTTAAAGTAAATTTCGATAACTTCGTCGGTAATTGACATTAATTTCCCAAACATTTCCTCTGGTTTATCGGTAATATTAATCACATTACCCCAGCTTTTACTCATTTTTCGACCATCAGTTCCCGGTAACCAAGGATTGGTCAAGACAAATTTTTCTTTGTTTTTATAAATTTTCATTAAAGTACGTCCAGCCAACATATTGAATGTTTGTTCTCTTCCTCCCACTTCAAGATTCACATCAAGAGCGACTGAATCATACCCCTGGTAAAAAGGGTAAAGAAATTCATGAAGGCCAATTGGTTTTTTTTCCTTAAGTCTGTTTTGAAAGAGGTCTCTTTCAATCATTTGCTGAACCGTAAAACATGCCGCCAATTCAATAACGTCTTTATTGGTCAGTTTATCTAGCCATTCGCTGTTAAACCTAATTTCGGGGGGGTTGTTTTTTGAATCAAAATTTAAAATTTTTGCCACCTGTTCTTTATAGGTTTTAGTATTCTTTAAAACTTCTTTATGGGTTAGCTGACGGCGCATGGCGGTTTTATCAGAAGGATCGCCAATACGAGCAGTAAAGTCGCCAATTAAAAGAATCACTTTATGTCCAAGATTTTGAAACTGACGCAACTTGCGGATAGGAATAGCATTGCCTAAATGAATGTTTGGATTTGTCGGGTCAATTCCATTATAAACTCTTATTTTTTTGCCCGAGCGCAGAACTTTTTCTAGTGCCTTTTTCGAGGGATAAATTTTTTCTACCCCTCGGGTTAAGACTTCCTCAATTTTATCCATGTTTTTATTTTAACACTAAACTTACTTTTTTCAACTTTACTCTTACTAGCAGTTTTTGTTAGAATTAGTTAATGAACTGGCGGAGGGCGTGGAAAAAAAGATTAAATAGACTTGGGGGTCGTTCGAGTCAGCGTTTGAGCCGAGCTAAATTTGCTTCAAGATTAGCTATTTTTATTTTTGCTGGAATAGTAGCTTTTTTTCTTTCGGCAACTATCCTTTTTGCTTGGTATGCAAAAGATTTGCCCCGACCTGACAAAATTGTTCGTCGCGAAGGATTTGCGACTAAAATTTATGACCGCAATGAAGAGCTTTTGTATGATGTTTTTGCCGACCAGCGCCGAACGCCGGTAGACTTGGAGAAAATTCCTCAGCACTTGAGAAATGCCACGATTGCCATCGAAGATAAAAATTTTTACAAACATCAAGGCTTTGATCCCACCGGTATTTTTCGAGCTGTTTTTAATATTGTTGTTCATCGCAAACTTCAAGGCGGCTCAACACTTACCCAGCAATTAGTAAAGAATGCTTTGCTTACTTCCCAGCGAACCCTGCCTCGTAAAATTAAAGAGTTTATTTTAGCGGTGCAAATAGAAAACAAATATTCAAAAGACGAAATTTTGCAGATGTATCTCAATGAATCTCCTTATGGAGGCACCGCCTGGGGAGTGGAATCAGCCGCTGAAACCTACTTTGATAAAAGTGTATCCGAACTTAATTTAGTTGAGTCGGCTATTTTGGCTGGTTTGCCGCAAAGACCTTCGGCTTATTCCCCTTTTGGTGACAATCCCCAAGCTTATATTGGTAGAGCAGAGGCGGTTTTGCGGCGAATGCGTCAAGATGGTTATATTACCCAAAAACAGGAAGAAGAAGCCATCAAGCAGTTAGATAAGATAGAGTTTTCTAGCAAAGGTGCCAAATTTAAGGCGCCTCATTTTGTGATGTATGTCAAAAATCAATTGGAGGAGCGTTATGGTCAGATAATGGTTGAACAAGGTGGCTTAAGAGTTTACACTACCCTTGATCTCGAGCTTCAAGAAATGGCTCAAGAAGCGATAACCGAAGAAATTGAAAGAGTAGAATACTTACATATTACCAATGGTGGTGCGGTGATTATTGATCCGAATACGGGCGAAATTTTGGCAATGGTTGGGTCTAAAAATTATCATGATCTTGACTACGATGGGAAAGTCAATGTCACTTTATCCCAACGCCAGCCGGGTTCAGCTATCAAGCCAGTTACTTATGTGACTGCTCTCAAAAAAGGTTATACGCCGGCTAGTTTATTGATGGATACGCCTGTTGTTTTTCCTAATCCCGGTCAGCCGGATTACGAACCGGTTAATTATGACGGGAAATTCCACGGTCCGGTTCAAATGCGTTTTGCTTTAGGTAATTCGCTTAATATTCCGGCAGTAAAAATGCTGGCAAAAATAGGTCTTAAAGATATGCTGTCAACGGCTTATGAGATGGGTATTTCTACTTTGGCTCCCAGTCAGGAGAACATGAGGCGTTTTGGGCTTTCGGTAACTCTTGGCGGCGGTGAAGTGAGACTGTTGGAGTTGACTACTGCCTATTCAGCTTTTGCCAATGGCGGTTTGAAAGTAGAGCCAACCGCCATTTTAAAGGTGACTGATAATCAAGGTAAAATTTTGGATGAATTTAAACCAGTGATAGGCAAGAGAGTCTTGACCCCTCAGCAGGCATTTTTAGTTTCTCATATTTTGGCTGATAATAATGCCCGTTTGATTACTTTTGGTGAAAGTAATTCTTTAGTGATTTCAGGTCGGATGGTGGCGGTAAAAACAGGGACAACTGATGATAAAAGAGACAACTGGACGATTGGTTGGACACCGCAAGTGGTGGTGGGCGTTTGGGTGGGAAATAATGATAATACCGAAATGAAACGGGTGGCCTCTGGTGTTTCTGGTGCCTCGCCCATTTGGCGGCGGATTATTTTAGCGGCTCTAAAAGATAAACCCAGTCAGAATTTTGAAATGCCGGATGGCATTGTTACTGCCGAGGTAGATGCTATTTCCGGTTATGCGGCTCACGATGGCTTTTCGGCGCGGCTCGAATATTTTATTAAAGGAACAGAACCCAGCGAGAAAGACCCAATTCATGCCAAACTTGAACTTTGCCGGGGACAGGAGAAACTGGCTACAAACGCTCAAGTGGCTCGGGGAGAATATGAGCTAAAAGAATATTTTGTTTTTAAAGAAGAAGACTTTGTCAGTCAGGATGGCGTCAATCGCTGGCAGGAAGGAATAAATAAATGGCTGGAAACTCAATCTGATTCTCGTTATCACCCACCCACTGAATACTGTGCTGACCAAGAAGAAATGGCGGTGATTATTCAAGAGCCGGATAATCACCAGCAAATTAATGAAAATGAGGTCAAAGTAAAAGCGGAAGTGATTTCAACCAATAAAGTAACTAAAGTAGAATTTTTTGTCAATGGCGAGCTTAAAGATACAATCACAAGCAAGCCATATGAGCGGATTTTTACCGCCCTCAATGACGGGCCTTATACAATTAAAGTAAAGGCTAAAGATGAAAAAGATAAACAGGCTGAAGCAGAAATAAAAATTGGCGTCAATGTTCCTTGGGATTGGCAACCAAGTCCAACGCCAACTTTTTCGCCAACACCTTCCCCCACCCTTTCCCCCACGCCTTTGCCATCACCCACCCCCACCCCATAGTTGACACTTATGCTATAATACTCAAAAGGATTATAAGTAGAGCTTGTTTCTCTCCGCCAACTGGCGGATCGAAATGCGAGGCGCGTAGCGCCGCTGTATAATTTTTTAAGGGCAGAAATGACAGGCGTTATAAAGGAGACAGAGTCTCAAGTAGACCAAAATATAAATCAAATTTCAAAGGAAAGTGAAGAAAATCTTTCAAGAAATGGTCGGATTCCTGGTTGGGATGAAGTGACAATTGGATATCGACTCCGTGAATTTCTTCATCCCCGCGACATCCGCTTGGTGCAAGCATATTATCGGGGGTGGCGAAAATTGGCTCAAGGAAAACAAGAGAAAGGAAGGATAATTTTGAGGGCACTTGGTGAAAATCCTGATTTCACCAATCTCGAAGCTCAGTGTGGAGAATTACTTTCAGATATTGCTGATTTTGTAGGAGGTAGCAAAAGACAATTACGACGAAAGCCTCAATGATTCTTTCAAATTAGCATTGAATTTTTCTTTAATTTGTTTAATTATTTTCTTTCTGATTTTTTCCACTTCTTTTCTGGTTAAATTTCTTTTGGGGTCTTGATAGGTGATTTGAAAAGTGCGGCTGTTTTCATAAGTGTCAATTAATTCCACACTTTGAATCATTAAACTGGCTGATTTAATTAATTGAATTAATTCACTTATCTGCCTTTTTTCAGGGACGACAAAAGTCAAATCCTCAATAATGGCTGGGTGTTTTGGCAGGGGCGTGTATTTTTTAACTTTAGTTGCTTGTTTAACTAAAGCATCAAAATCGAGGTCAAAAAATGCCACTCTGTTTTTAATATTTTTAGTTTCGCCCACATAGCCTAGTTTTTGATTTTTGACAATGATTTGGGCAGTTCTGGAAGGATGAAAGATTGAATTTTTTGGTTGACAAGATTTAAAATTGGCTTCAACAATCCCCAATTCTGATAAGATTGCCTCGACAAACCCTTTGGCTTGAAAAAATTTTTCTCCTTTAATAATTCCGGCTAATCTAAGATTTTCTTTTGGCAATTTATTGCTGGCTTGGGGAATATAAACATGGCTTAATTCAAAAATTTTTATTTTTTCTTCATTTTCATTTTCAGCCATTACTTCAAGCAAACTTGGCACCAAAGAAGATCGCATGTAGACCAAATCTTTGCTTAGAGGATTGGCAATTTCCAAACAAGAGTGAGAACTAGTCATTGAATAGTTGGTTGTTTCTATAAATCCCCAAAACTTGAGGATTTGTTTGATTTGTTTTTCGTATTCGAAACTTGAGCCGGAGAAAGGTTCTAGGGGTGGAATAGGCGGCAAAAAATTTGGCAGTTGGTGGTAGCCGTAAATCCGGGCGATTTCTTCTACTAAATCTTCAGGAATTGAAATATCATCATAACGCCAGTGGGGGACGGCAGCCTCTAGTATATAGCGTTTAGCGTCTAGTTTGACTCTAAACCCTAGGCCCTCCAGAATTTTTTTAGCCTCTGTCAGTTTGATATCGATACCAATTAATTGGTTTATTTTTTCTTGGGAAATTTTTACTTTTTTGATTTGCTGGGGTGCTGAATAAATATCAATCAGCTGACTGGCGACTTTGGCGCCAGCTGAATTTTTAAACATGGTGGCGGCTTTTTTAATAGCAGGAATAACGCCCTCTGGGTCAACTCCTCTTTCAAATCGTTGAGCGGCTTCGGTACGAAAAGCAAGTTTTTGACAAGTTTGCCTAATTTTGGCTGGTTCATAGGTTTGAACGAACAGTAAAACTCGTTTAGTATTTTTGTCTACCTCGGAATTTTGACCGCCCATAATGCCGCAAAGGTCAATAATTCTCCCCTCCCCGTCTTCGATGATAATTGTTTTTGCCGGCAACAGCCGCTTTTGACCATCTAAGGTAATAATTTTTTCCCCAGCTTTTGATTCTCTTAAAATCATTTTTGCTTTTTTGATTTTGTCGTAGTCAAAGGTGTGCATTGGTTGGCCCAACTCGAGCATCAGATAATTAGAGATATCAACCACATTATTAAGACTTCTGATGCTTGATTTGCTCAACCGTTCCCGGATAATTAAAGGGGAAGGCTTAATAGTTACTTGGTCAAAAATTAAAGCCGTAAATCGCGGGCAAAGAGATTCCTGAGTAATTTTAACTGTCAGAGGCAATTCTTGTTTAACTTTGGGAATTGGTTTTTTAAATTCGGCAATTCCCTGCAGTTCGGCTTTGATGCCGAAACGGGGCAAAATTACTGCCAATTCTCGGGCAATGCCGTAAATAGAGAGACAATCGGGCCGGTTGGTGGTAATTTCAATGTTGTAAACAAAATCACTGCCCTCTTTTTTAATTTTTTCGACTGACTGGCTGCACAAAGAAAGATATTGGCCAATCTGTTTAGGAGTGGCTTTAGTTTTGAGATGTTCCCTTAACCAGGAATCAGGTATTAAAATATTCATTAGAACTGCCTTAAAAATCTTAAATCGCCGCTGAATAATAAGCGGATATCGTCAATACCATATTTCATCATCAAAAGTCTTTCTACTCCCCAGCCAAAAGCAAAGCCAGTGTATTTTTGGGGGTCAATGCCGCCGTTTTTCAAAACAGTCGGATGAACCATGCCCGCGCCGCCCAATTCCAGCCAGCCTTCTTTGCAAACTGGGCAACCTCGCCCGTCCGGCAGGCGGGCGTTTCCTTGGCAGATAGAGCAAGTAACATCGACTTCAAAAGAAGGTTCAGTGAATTGAAAATGAAAAGGCCGGATTCTGATTTTTCGGTTTTTACCCAAATATTGCTGGGCAAAGTAATTCAAAGTTCCTTTTAGATGAGTGATGGCAATGTTTTTATCGACCACCAAACCTTCAAACTGATAAAACATCGGCGTATGAGAAGCATTAATTTGGCGGCGATAGCATTTGGCGATATTGAGCATGCGGATGGGCGGTTTTTGTTGTTCCATTTGTCGCAGTTGGCCGGAAGAAGTATGCGGTGTTAAAACGCCTCGGCCATACTTTTTATTGAAAAGGTCTTTGATAAAAAAAGTTTCCCATTCATCCCGGGCTGGATGATTAGGCGGCATATTTAGCCCTTCAAAAGCATACCAATCCCATTCAACCTCAGGATAGCGAACCCGCTGAAACCCGATTTTTTCAAAAATATCAGTAATTTCTCCAATTGCTTGGGTGATAACATGAAGGTGGCCTTGGGCTGGTTTTTCTCCGGGAGCACTGACATCCAGCCATTCCCCTTCTAAGTTGTAAGCCGAGCGGCGAAGAGTTTTTTGCTGGGAGTGAATGGCCTCTTCAAGAGCTTGCTTGGCATCATTGCCCACTCTGCCTAATTCAGCTCTTTTTTTTGCCGGCAGTTTGGGAATTTCTTTTAAAATTTCGGTCAAGCTTCCTTTACGGCCAAGATAGCT
>Ga0210057_1004462_pt1 | contig 18579 bp, 23 predicted proteins | sample CryGeyCG2114_010_2_FD_183968 | JGI IMG/M metagenome (GOLD analysis project Ga0210057, IMG submission 183968) | Groundwater microbial communities from aquifer - Crystal Geyser CG10_big_fil_rev_8/21/14_0.10 (SPAdes) (version 2) | ecosystem: Environmental > Aquatic > Deep subsurface > Groundwater ...
CGGTCATGGTATATATAAACCAGTTCATAGTGGCTATTGTACCGTATTCAGTGAGTTGTATACGTTGAAACCTGACGAATTTCTGCCTTCGTTCCGATGAAATAGCAATCTCGGCGAGCAAGGGCGGGACATCGTGAACGACGTTAGAACTATTTTACAGGAGGCAACAGAGTATATCTATATCCCTGATTTGCAGCCGCAGCTCGCCATGAACATCGTCCAATGAATCGGTTACTGATCTAACAAATCCCTCAAAGCCTTATATGCCTCAAATCCCGACTTTAATCTTTCGGGAATATCTTTCCTCGAGAAAATGTGGTCTTCTACGCGGTTTTCTTTCAACATGTTTCTGACTTTTCGCTGAGCTAATTCTGACAGCGCAGCAGCTATTTTCGTCTCATCATCGGGAAAACCAAATACTCCTGATAAGCCTGGTTCTAACCCTATCCTTACTCGCTTTATTTTTCCGTTTACCTCAACATCAACCAGAACCTCAGTGGTGAAGTTGCCCTGAGGCATATACGGCTCACTGATTTTTCTAATCTTTGAATCGGTTAAAACCACCGGTGGGTGAAACTGTCCTACTTTGGAGACGTTATAAAACGCATCTGAAGGCACTTTTTCAAGTTCTAGCTCACGGCGAGAAAATAAGGCCACTCCTTTATTTGTTTTGTACTCAAAGAAAATGTTGAGCTCAGGGACTGGTTCATGAAATGGCAACTCATCTGAGATTTTATACTCCAGTTTTTTCTTCTCTCCAGGAGCAAGAATAAAAACTTCTGAGGGTCGCCATTCATAATTAAAGCCACGAATACCCCAGTGGCAATCAATCGCCATTTTTTCACCAGTGTTAATGGCTTGAAAGTGAACGAAATGACCTGATGGTCCACCAGTTCCACCTAAGTTTGGCTCTACATCCAAAACAGGAATATCATCAGGTGGACGAACTTCTTGTTGCTTTGGTGGTTGGGGTGGCTCGTATAAAGCCGTTAAAAATCTCTGAACCTGAAGATACGCCTGAGTTTTTATTTGCTCGGCAGCCTCATCGCCTATTTCAAAAAACTCAGCTACCCAACTTGGTCCTTCAGCTTCTCTAGAGCGAAACTTCTCACGAATAGAATTAAGAGCTTCTTTAACCAAACCATGTTCTTTAAATGGGCTGATTTCTTCAGCAACAGAAAAAGGACCTGACTTGTAATGGAGAACTAAGCTGTGAATATCGTACGCGTCCTTTTGCTGGTATCGTGAACCAACAACGATACCCTTCATAGTCATTATTCCCACGATGTTTGCCATCTTAATATTTGTTCTGCCTTCCGCTCCACTCGGAAGTTTTCCCTCCAACGTGATATCAATGGCGTGGTCAAACATGACATCAGCACCTCTTGCCTTATGGACCAAGAAGTCATCTTGGATGCGTTGATGCCGCTTACTTTTTTGAGTGCCACCATACTCTGGACCCAGAAAATCGATCTGGATTTGCTCCGGTCCTTTACTACCGACAACATTTTTTACAAACGAATGCAAAATAGGCTGTCCTTGGGCATTTAGTTTCTGTTCGTACCCGCGTTGCTTGAGTAACTCCAAAATTGAGGCATATCCTTTTTCATCAATAAGTTTTGGATTAACCGCAATATCGATGTCCTTTGAACCGACGTGCTTAAAGTCAGCAGCTGTAGGCTGATACTCCTTAAGTAACAGATAGGGTACCCAACCGCCAACGAGCACCAAGCCTTCCCGATAAGAACCTAAAGCAATCATGAGTTCCAGTAAGTGCGACAATGACAAGTCTGCGATATTAGAAGTAAAAGTAGTTTTGGTTCGATTGCCTTGAGTTTGTGCCATATGTTTAAAACTTAAGCTTGAGTTCTCTCAGATGTTCAGCTTGTTCAACCCCACGAGCTGGATTATTGAATAAATCCATATACAGCTGAATAGTATTGACCACCGGAACTTCTCCAACCTCAAAAGACACCTTTTGAGGTTGATAGAATACACCTTCGTCATAAGGAACGAATAGCTCAACATTACCACCACTTTCTACCTCTTGGAGTCCAAGATCAGTCTTCCACTGCTCAATATCACTAAATTGCTGAACGTAGAGTTGAATTTTAGTAATGCCTCTGATAAATGGGGCAACCAAATCAGCTCCACTAAAAAATGAGAGAGCAAATTGACGGTTATCAGCTTGATCTACAATAGATTGAAGAATAGCGTTGTAGTTTGGTTGATAGCTGAAAAAGGTGAACTTTTGTCGTTCATAGGATGGATAGACACTTTTCCATGCCTCCAAAAGTTTAGCCGGATTTTTTAATACCAGCTTATTCTCCTGATTCCATTTCACCAATTCTTCCTCAATCATGCGATCGATGGTCTTGTGTGTTTGACCTAAACTCACGTTTGCCTCTTGGGCAAGTTCACCAAGCAACCATGCCTTGGTAGGTTGGGTGAGCAGCACACGGGTAATTCTGCTAGAGACAGGGGCAAAGAGGTTTTTTAAGGGAGCTGTTTGGGCAAAGGGATTTTTATCAACGATCTTCTCAATGTATACGTCACCTTGTTTTAGATAGAAATTACCTGCCAAGTCCATAATTCCTACCCCTTCCTCCTTAGCAACCTGTCGAGCAGCTTCACCAAAAAATGGTCCTGCCACAAAAGGGACTGCACCAACCTGGCTAGCATACTCTTTTACCTGTCGAGCAGCCTCTCTAAAAGTAGCTGTTCCACCAGTGTTTTTGACCTCTATAGCCACTGGAAAGGCTCCATTTGGGGTTTTTAGAGTTCCTTGGAGATCTGGTCCAGGTCCACCTATCGTAGGCACGCCAAGACCCTCGAGAGCTAAACCCTCGGGGAGACTATCTGGAAGCTGGTTTATTAGTGTATTTTCACTCATATAAGGTTTTTCATTAAACAGTGAAAGTATACCAAATAGTGAAAATGATTGCAACCAAGCCTCTATTTAGAGCCAAGTTTCAATCGTTCTTCCTTTGCTTTTGCTCTCCTGTCAGCACGTTGAAATTTCTCCGAATCCATCACTTTCGCCTTGATTCGATTGTTAATTTCCTGTAATTCAAGTAATTTGGGAACAAAATCAGAGGAGAAAGTCAAAACTTTGTAATCTTTATTGATTCCATAAAACATGTCTAGTAGCCCAATTGCTATATTCTCAGTAAGCCAAAAATCAGTTATCATCTGAAATTCATTGTATTGATCAAAAAATGGCATATTGAGTAATACCGATTTATCTTGATGTGTGTATTCAAAATTTCGGTGAGCATCCACAATATTGGAGTGCGCTGAAGATTGTATGGCCTTTTTCAAGGAAGCAATACTTTTTGATGCAGCTGGATAGTTTTGTTCCAACCACTTATACCTTTTTGTCTGTAGTCTCTTAGGCGTTTCTAACAACCCCTCAGGAGAGGTAACTGTAAAATCTTCTGACCTTGGGTTCGCCAAAGCATATCCAGCATTTACACCAGACTCTAAAACCTGCCTGAAATTCATCGCTGTTTGTACATGATGAAATCTCATTGCGGAAAGTAAGGCCAACAAATAGTGTTTCTTAACTTGGGATAGAAAAGCAGCAAATAACCAACCTTTATCTTTTGTAGCCACCATAAATGACTGCATAAAGCTGAAAGCACTAATAGCGTGTTTGAAATACTCTTTGACCCGTACCCCTTAAACTATGACAAGTGTCTGAGATAATACAGATACTTCAGAAAGGGGTAATCAATGCATAAGAGAATCTCAAAAGAGATTAGAGATGAGGTCTTAGCCAAAGCTAGAGCTGGTGAGAAGGTTGCTGCTTTAGCTGATCAATACGGTATCAGTGCCAATACCATTTATGGTTGGCTGAGCAAAGAAAGTGGCGAAGACGTAGTCTCGGTTCTCAAATACAACAAACTCAAGAGAGAAAATACTGAACTTAAAAGACTACTGGGTGAGGTCACATTAGAGATGAGCTTGGGGGAAAAAAATTAACTTGGTTAAACACGCTACCATTAAGTCAGTCTGTGCTCAGGCTCTAGGAATTGAAAGAAAGAATATCTACCGAGTTGGCAAGCTTGATTCCAAGGACAGACAGTTAGTAGAGCAAATCAAGCAGATCCACACCACAGATCCTGCCTACGGCCACCGACGAGTGGCTTGGGAACTAGAGATCAATCACAAGCGAGCTCTGAGAGTCATGAACAAGTTTGGCATCAAGCCACCCAGGGGAAGGAGACAAAAACATTGGTGTACCAGATCAACAGACAAACATGCTTACATCAACCTTATTAAAGGTATTCTTCCTCAAACACCGCATCAGATCTGGGCAAGTGATGTCAGCTACATCAAGTTTCAGGGTAGATTCTGGTATCTATCTACCATTGAAGATTTGCATACAAGGCAAATCATGGCTGCTCGGGTTGGAAAGAAACATAACGCCCAGCTAGTCAAAACTACTATTAATCAAGCACTCCAAACTGGACTTAAGCCAACCTATTTTCACTCAGATCAAGGTACTGAGTTTATGGCCAGAGAAAACACCAGTTTACTTGAAGCTAATGGTATTCAGGTCTCGGTCAGCAACTTGGCTTCCCCATGGGAAAATGGCTACAAAGAATCTTTCTTTGGTAGATTCAAAGAGGAGTTTGGAGACTTCAACAGATTTGATCATGTTGGAGAACTGATTGAAGAAATATACTCCAAGATCCACTACTACAACTACCGCAGGAGACACTCTGCCTTCAAAGTTGCTCCCGCCGTTTATGCTAAACAACTCTTAGACACTTGTCATCATAAAAGGGGTGCTTGACACTTCGTCTTTGTGAGGAGAGTTAGCAGCAAGTTCGTATTCTGTTAGGAAAATTTCAGAAAGAGTTGATTGTTTTAAATCATCCATCACTTGAGTTTACCAAATAAACCTAGGTAGCACTGAACAAATCAATAAACTAGTCAATTTCTGATAAGCTGCTTAATGATCTGGAGTTGTATTTCCAAGAGGTTAACCCAGAATTGAATAAAAGTTTTCGTGATTTTTTCCATAAAATTATCTGATGGCGGCTCTACTCACCGGTCCATTTAACTCATTGGAGAAGTTGATCAACTGACCACCACTAGTAAAAGCAATACTGATACTTGGTGTTTCTGTGGACTCGTATACCCTAATACAAGGAATGCCATTGCCGTTGTAGTACAAATCATCAGCGCCTTTATCCAGGTCTTCACTACATGTTTCATGAGGCGGATTATACTGAACAGTTCGGGCTTCACCTCTCCAAATGAAGAAATAATTTACCCTGCCACTACCACCATCTTTCTTACCGGTTTCCAACGTCAATTTACCCAAATCGATGTTGCCAATAGCAGAAGGATGTTTGGCGATAAAGCCCTTGGCGATTTGTTCGACTTCTTCCTGAGAGTAATTAGCAGAGTAGTCATACTCTTTTTGATCGCTAAACCAACGAGTCCCATCGGTCTTGTATCCCCAGGTGCCGGGAGTCTCATCAACTTGTAAAACATAGTTTGTTGCGGGATCCACGACAAAGTACGTCATACCCACGGTGTACGTCTCGCCTTTGGCGGGAATAACTCTGTCTTCCTCCACGCTATAAAACGCATTGTTGCACTCATACTCAACTTCGGCAGTCGGCATTTCTAGGAAGTCACGAATTGCCGCAACTGCTTTCTCCCGCTCATCAGCCGGACGAGCAGTCAGAGAACAGAGCTTTTCTCTTAGTTGTTTGGTGGATTGAGCCGTGTGGTCACGATATTTAGGCTCCTCGCTGGAAGCGAGAGTGAGCTCTTTAATTTCCTGTAACTTTTGGTCTGCTTGTATCTTTGGCTGAACAACATTTTTATAGCTGAAATAGCCGCCAATACCTACAATTAACAAGACAAACAGCATTATTGGGAATACAGATTTTTTCATTGTCATATTCATTCTCCTGCCTAACTTGGCTAAGGTTGTGGGATGTTAGCTTCCTTTCCGAGCCATTGTCAAGTTTTCTTCCTTACCAGGCTAATTCTAGCACAAATGATGACAGGGAGTCCGTGGGCTATGTGACTGACAGTCTCTACCCTAGAGACATGGGTAAACCAATATCGCACCAACACATTCTGAAGAATTTCGGAGCCAAGCTGCAGAAGGTCCGAAAGAGCAAGGGAGTAACCCAAGAAGAACTGGCATTTAAGATCTCAATGGATCGAACCTATATTGGCCTGATTGAACGAGGTGAGAGAAATCCAACTATACGAACACTGTACAAAATTGCTAAAGCATTAAAGGTTGATTCTTCGGAGTTATTGCCGTTTTAGATTAGGGCTGCTCACTAAAGAGGTCTAGAACTATCTGCTCAATTTGATCCCTGACCTCTCTTACGCCATCAATCGTGCTTTCATAAGGATCCTGAACTTCTCTTAACAAAATATTCAGACCACTTGTTTTAACGAAGTCTGGTAAAAGCTCTGGGTCACAAAGCACGACTACAGTTCGCACTTCTTGAATCATGCCTGCAGTAATTTGTTTGATTCTTTGTTCCGAGATGTCGATGCCTTTTTCTTGCATTACCTGCACGATATCAGCTCTAGGAACAAAGTCATACTTTGCACCAACATCAGCTGTTCCTGCACTTATTGCTACTTCTTGTCCTGCAAGATGTTTATAAAATCCCTCGGCCATTTGACTGCGACCGACATTACCTTGACAAATAAATATGACCTCTTTCATATTACCTTTCTATTTATTATTAATTACTTCATTCCGGCTTTGACAAGCAATCTTATGTAACTCTTGACTGAGTTAACTCCAGTTTGTTCAATTTTTTGAATAACTGCACTCCCAACTACCGCTATATCAGCAAAGCCAATCAGAGCCTTGATGTGTTCAGGCGATGAAATACCAAAACCGACAGCCAACGGTAGATTGGTACTTTTTCTCATTTTCTGCAGGAACTTACTAGTTTGAGGATCGAGTTGACTCCGAGTACCAGTAGTACCAGATATCGCGGTGCAGTATACGAAACCTTTAGCAATTTTTATATTCGCGGTAATACGCGTGTCAGTACTTGTAGGCGACAAAACTCTGATATTGCATAGATTATTTTCATTACTATAACGTACAAAATGTTCATGAGTTTCTTCATCTAGAGGAATATCTGGGATAATCAAGCCTTGAGCACCAACCTTCTTGGCTTTTTTACAAAATTTCTCAACTCCATAATGAAATATAGAGTTGTAGTAGCCCATGAATAATAGCGGAATTTCTACTTTTTTAGTAAGCCGTTGCATTAAGCTCAGCACATCTTCAATAGTGACTTTATTTTCAAGTGCTTTGTCATTAGCTTTCATAATTGTAGGGCCATCAGCGATCGGATCAGAAAAAGGAATTTGAATCTCAATAAAATCAACGCCAGCTTTTTCCATCAACAAAACGAGTTCTTCTGTTTCCTCAAGTGAGGGGTATCCAGCCACCACATGAGTCATCAATCCAATCTTCTTTTTCTCACGTATCTTCTTTATTTGCTCATTGATTGATCTCATACGTACCTCCCAATTTCCTCTTCTAAAAATTGTTTAAATGTTTGGTCATTCAATGACCTCGCCGCAATGAAGAGATCTTTATCCCCTCGTCCGGAAATATTAACTACTATTGTTTGTGTAGACTTCATCTTGGGCGCTCTTTTGGTGACTTCTGCTACCGCATGAGCAGATTCCAAAGCGGGGAAAACGCCTTCTGTTTTAGCTAGTAGCTGATAGGCTACCAATGCCTCTTTGTCTGTTGCTGAAGTAAAGACAATTCTTTTAGTATCGTGCAACAAAGCCAGTTCCGGTCCTATACCTGGATAATCAAGACCTGCTGAAATGCTATGAGTAGGAGCAATCTGCCCATCTTTCGTCTGGAGGAAATATGATTTATATCCTTCAACCACTCCTACCTCGCCACCAATAAAGCGTGAGGCATGTTGACCAAGTGATTTTCCCGTACCTCCGGCCTCAACCCCTACCAACTCAACCTCTTTATGTTTAACAAAAGGATGAAATAATCCCATAGCATTACTGCCACCACCAACACAGGCAATAAGAGTGTCAGGTAATCGCTGTTTCCTCTTTCTAAATTCTCTCAAAACTTCCTTGCCAATAATTGACTGAAAATCCCGGTTCATTTCGGGGTATGGATCTGGTCCAAGCACTGAACCAATCACATAGTGAGTATCTTGGCTGTGAGCAATCCAGTCTTTAATAGCAGCATTCACTGCATCCTTAAGCGTTTTACTGCCAAACGAAACGGGTATAACCTCAGCTCCTAGCTGCTGCATATAAAAAACATTGGGACGCTGACGAGCAATATCTACTTCACCCATGTAAATAGTGCACTGCATGCCAAACTTAGCAGCCACCGTGGCAGTGGCTAAACCGTGCTGTCCAGCTCCTGTTTCAGCAATGACTCGTTTTTTACCCATACGTTTAGCTAGTAAAATTTGACCTAAGCAGTGGTTAATCTTATGTGCACCAGTATGATTCATACCTTCGTTTTTTAAGTAAATTTTTGCCCCACCCAGATGCTTAGTTAAATTTTTAGCAAAGGTGAGTGGAGTCGGTCGGCCACTAAACGTGAGATATAGTTCACTAAGTTCTTTTTTGAACTCCTTATCACGCTTGGAATTTTTGTATGCCATTTTCAGCTCTTCTAAAGCTGGAACAAGCATCTCTGGAACATAACGTCCACCATAGGGACCAAAGTGTGTAGTTTTATGCATAGTGACTCCTTACTTTTTCAACAAAATTACTAATTTTTTTACTATTTTTACGTCCAGGCAAATCTTCGACTCCACTGCTGACATCAACACCTACTAGTGAATCATCAACTGAATCGAGAACCTGGGAAATGTTGTCTGGACTTAACCCACCTGATAGAAATAATGGATAGTAAGCCGACAATTCAGAGAATTGAGCCAAATTAACAAGTGGACCATCACCCTGCACTTTTCTATCGATCAAAAAATATCTACAAACACTTTTATATTCATCCAATAGTTGTTTGGTTTTAAGCGCATTTTCTTTAAGCCTGATAGCTTTAATCACTGGAACTTGCATTTCTATACAGAAACCAGGATCTTCCTGACCATGTAGCTGTACGTAATCAGGCCTCAACGTATCTACTATTTGTTTTACTTCACTAAGTGGTTGATTTTGGAATATGGCTACTATTTTTATTGACTCGCCTACCAATTTTTTAATGTTCAAAGCCTTTTCGATAGAGATACACCGCGGGGAAGCTTTGACGAAAACCAATCCCATCATATCTACTCGCAAAGAGAGTAATTGTTTAGCTGTTTCTTGATCAGCAATGCCACAAACTTTAATTAACATCGTTCCTCCTCAGCTGCTTTTCGTAATTGCAATAGTTTTTGATCCGGTCTTGCTGCCCGTAAAAGGCTAGTACCAATTAAGAAGCCTTCAACACCAGCCTGGAGGGCAACTTTAACTTGATCTTCATTCTCTATGCCTGAAAATAGTAATTTATGAATTGAAGAGGGGATCTTGCTTAGAACTGACAGAGATTTATCTTGGTTAACCTCCATAGTTTGTAAGTTTCTTGAGTTAACTCCTATAAATTGAGCTCCTGAGTTGATTGCTATTGTTAACTCTGCCTCGCTAATGATTTCTACCAGAGGCACAATTCCGACTAATTCTGACAGATGAATCAATTGCTTTAATTTTTCCGGGGAAAGAAGTTGTACAATCAACAAAATAGCATCAGCACGGAGTTGCAAAGACTCAATCACCTGAGATTCATCAATAATAAATTCTTTTCGCAACAATGGTAAATCTGTAGTTCTTCGTATTTGAGCAAAGAGCCCTTTACTACCACCAAAAAACACTTTGTCTGTAAGCACGGAGATGGCATTCGCCCCGCCTCGTTCATAGGCTGAAACCAAATCTAGCGGATCACCCTGGATTAACTGTCCGGCTGAAGGTGATTGAGGTTTTATTTCTGCTATAAATACTGGCTTAGCTTTTGATTTTTCAAAAAGTCGAGCAAAACGATTTTCGCCCTGGTTTCTTCTCAACAGTTCAACTTCCTTATGCTTAATTGGTAATACTTTATCTAGAAAATTCATAAGCTTTCTCCTTTATGCGCTTGCAGGTTCTCAATGAGTTTCAATACTTTTCCTGATCTAAATGCTTCATCAAGTTTGGTCAAGTACTTCTTAGCTCCATCGATGTTCATATTTTTGGAGTCCAAACCTATAAACAAAGCAACTGCTGCATTAGCCATCACTGACTGGCGAATAGCAGAAATTTTTGAAGAGTGAGCTTGTGGGTCACAAACTTTAACAAAGAGTCCAACAGCTTCTTCTTTACTGGTAACCTGAATTTCAGATAGTTCAGTTGGGTTAAAACCAAATAGTTTTTGACAGTTAATTTCCCCTTGCTTTATTTGTCCGCTGTCAATCAGTACGTATTCTGTTTCTCCTAAACCTGTGGTGGATACTTCATCTGTTCCATCCATGCCATGCACCAAAATGCACCTCGTATTTTCTTCGAGTAGGTAAATATCGGCTATCTGTTTGATCCTTTGTTGATCTGAAACACCAAACACAAATCTTGGATTACCAATCACCGGTCTGGCGAGAGGAAAGAGAAGATTGAAAATTGATGGTCCTGGTATTTGAGTGCGTGCTTCCGCCACATATTTAGCGCCTGGATAAACGGAGCGGGCAAAAATTGGTGAAAATCCATGCTTTATTAAGTTCAGTGTTATTGTCTCAAAATCGAGATCTATTGGAATACCAATGGCTTCTAAAACATCCATACTTCCACAGAGACTAGAGGCAGCACGATTGCCATATTTAGCCACATTCACTAAACCAGTCGCGGCACAAAATAGCCCAGTTAACGTCGAAATATTGGCTGTGTGTTTTCCATCACCACCTGATCCAGCAATATCAATAATAGGCTTTGTGAAAGCCGAAGTATCAATAACGTAATTAGCGTTAGATTTCACAGCCACCAGAAATGAATTCATTAACTCCGATGATGCTGAGTGTAGTTGAAAAAACTTTAAGAATTTCACTATCTCGTTCGTAGAAAACTGGCCCTGCATCATGCTATTCATGGTTTCAAAAGCTGACTCTGGAATTTTTGGAATTTGCATACTCATATTTTTTGTTCTAAGAAATTTATGATTAGTTGTTTTCCATAATCAGTAGCAAAAGACTCTGGGTGAAATTGAACACCTTCCAAGGGGTAGATTCGATGTCTCAAACCCATAATTTCTCCCGTGTTATTTAGAGAGACAACCCTCGCACTAACCTCCAAGCAATCTGGGATAGACTCTGGATCAACTACTAGAGAGTGATAACGCATGGCTTCAAATTCATTTGGAATATTGTTAAACAATCCTTTTCCATCGTGTGAAACATAACTGGTCTTACCATGCATCGGCAGAGTTGCTCTAACCACCTGACCACCATAATAGTGAGCGATTCCTTGTAGCCCCAGACAAACTCCCAAGGTTGGGACTGTTTTAGCTAGGCCAACAATAACTTCTTTACATACACCAAAATATTTGGGATCTGCAGGATTACCTGGCCCAGGAGAAATAATAATTCTGTCATAGGCTTTTGAGCGCACTTCTTTGCCGGAAACTTCATCGTTTCTGACAACGTCAAAGACTGAGCCAGGGAATAAATCACTAAGCAGTCCACCTACTAATTGATAAAGGTTAAAAGTAAACGAATCGTAGTTATCAATGAGTAATACTTTCATAATTTCTCCTTGAAAGAATCTAAAACCTGACCAAGAGCCCTTAATTTATTCTGTATTTCCTGATACTCAACGTCTGCTTTTGAGTCATAAACGATTCCTCCAGAGGCTTGAGTGAAACCTTTGTTCCCTGAAATAAAGAGCGAACGGATAGGAATACAAAATGAGCAGTTGCCGTCAAAACCAAAATAACCTACTGCACCACCATATGGTCCGCGTGGTTCCTTTTCCAAGAGGTCAATAATTTTAATTGACTCAATTTTTGGTGCACCAGAGAGCGTTCCCGCTGGAAAGTTACTTGCCAATGCAGAAAACATGTCCTCAGATTTTTTTAGAGTCCCCACTACTTCACTAGAAATGTGTTGCACATGACTAAATTTCTTCACGTCCCTCAGCTTTTGAATACGCACGGAGCCAAATTCAGCGACTTTGCCAATGTCATTACGATGGAGATCAACCAACATATTGTGCTCAGCAATTTCTTTAGGATCATTAAGTAACTCTTTAGCCAGTTGTTTATCTTCTCTTTCATCACTCCCTCTCCTAACAGTACCCGCTAAAGGAAACGTCTCCATGTGATTTTGCTGTAATTTGAAAAGTAGTTCCGGACTCGCTCCCAATAATGTTTCACCCTTGTTCTTAAGATAAAACATGTAAGGAGAGGGGTTAGTTGTTCTCAGTTTTTCATAGACAGCAAGGTGATCACCGCTGAATTTATAGTGGCGTTTAAAGCCCAGTTGTGACTGAAAAGTATTTCCAGATTTAATTTCTTCTAAAATCTTGTTCACGTCGGCTCGATGTTCACCTGGTAATAAGCCGTCTTTGATAAATTTGACCTGTACTGAAAGTTTTTTAGGCTTTTGGTTTAAAATTTCTCTTACTAACTCAATTCGATTGTGACAGTGGTAAAAATATACGAGTTCTCCAGTGATATTGTCGTAAAGCAATCCATCAGTGTATAAGCCAAACTGAAATTGATCAAAATCTGGATGTGTTTTAACTTGCAAACTCGGCTCAAAATAATTTACGGCATCGTAAGCTACGTAACCAACTAAACCACCGATAAAATGGTAGCTACTCTCTGTTTGAGATGGCATGAGATTTCGCAAAAAGTAGTATGGATTCTCAGCTTCGAATGTTAGCCCATTGCAAACAATTTTTTTACCTCTGGCAGTTATCACATAATCAGGGTCAAAACCAATAACAGTGTGGCGTTGAGCACCCTTATGTTCCCCTAAGGACTCAAACAGAAAACACTGTTCAAAGTTAGCTTCAACTTTTCTAAAAGTTTCAAAAACATCGACATTGTCACTTAACTTAACAAGTCTAGGTTTTGATAGTAGTTTGATCTCAGGAATTATTTTCTTCATATATCACCTTTTACTATCTGCTCAATTGCTCTTGCTCGTGTCATGAGTTGTTGGAATTGGCTAAAGTCGATAGCTTGCTTGCCATCACAAAGTGCGTTTGAGGCATCATGATGAACTTCGACAATGAGACCATTAGCCCCAATAGCTACACCTGATAAGGCCAGAGGAACTACATGGTCCTTTCTTCCAGCAGCATGGCTAGGATCAAAAATAGTGATAAAACCTTCCTCTTGGAACCTAAGAACAGCTAGATGATCGGGTGTAAATCTGCCAGCTGCCTTATCAGGATCGCCACTATTAAAACTAACTATTCCTCGCTCACACATCAACACTGGTGACCCTCCAGACATAACATATTGAGCAGCTCCAATCATTTCTTGGATATTTGAACCCTTACCTCTTTTGAGTAGAACAGGAATGCCTGTTTTACCAAGAATACTCAGAAGATCATAATTTTGTGCATTGCGAGAGCCAACTTGAAATATGAATGGATGACCATCTGCTGCTTTTTTTATCAGCTCAATCTGGCCCTCATTCATGACTTCAGTCACAACTGGAACACCAAGCTCTCTTCCGGCTTCAAAAATATACCTCAAACCTTCTTCTCCCAGGCCTTGGAATGCATCGGGATTAGTTCTCGGTTTAAAAGCTCCACCTCTAATAATCTCGGCGCCCATTTTCACTACAGCATGAGCAATAACGTTCATCTGGTCCTCACTTTCAATAGCACAAGGTCCAGCCATCATCACATTCTGATCGGGTCTAATCGTAATATCCCCGACGTTAATTGGTTGTATTTCTTTATTCATAATGTTTTTCCTTAGTTTTTCTAATCACAAGTACTGTTTTTGCCTTTTCTTCGGTAGAGGCGTAATCAAAAGAACCATCGTGCATAGCTATCCCTGTTACTTCACCTGTTTTGTTAAAAATAAGTTGACCTTCCACCTCTCTTTGAGAAGAAAAAGCATTTGGTTTTGTTTGTTGTTCTTTACTCATATATTTCTCCTAAATAAAAACCCGACTTTGTTAAGCCGGGTGATTGTTTAAATACTAAAACAGCTCCCGGGTGGGAGCTGTGGATTGTGTTTTAAAAATTACTAAAGCACGTCAAAAGCTCCCATTGTTATCGGAGCTCCACCAAGATGCTTGCTTGAACTGATTAGTGTGTTTAGACATTTTTGAATCTTCCTTGTTGTAATTCTTTCGAACCTCGAGTAACAGTAGCAACACCTACACCTAGCTCCTCAGCAATTATGTGTTGAGGTGTGCCTTGTTTAAGCATTCTTACTATTTCAAGACGAGTAGACAATTCAACCATCTCCTTGGGGGTTAAAATCCCTTTCAGAAAATCACCCATCTCTTCAGAGCTTTTATTCTTGAGAAATGAGTTGGCTAACTGCTTAATGTTATTCTTCATATATCTTCGTACTAGTTTGCTAGTATATTACAATTCTCATTCGTTGTCAACCATAAGGTACTGTTTCCTTCAAAAACACTCATAAACAACCACAGACTTTCTAGATCTGCCTGTATGTTTCTCCTAGACTTGATCTAGCAGAACATACTATGACCAGAACATCTGATTCTTCACCCAGCGATTCCCATTTTTTAAGCTATGACATTGGCTTAGCTTCAGCCCTTACCACTCTCCACTTTGAGCTACTATCCCTGAATCGTGACAATCCTAGAAAAATAGGGTTTTTGTTTTTGCGTTCTCCAGAGCTTGATCAAGCTGTCCAGGAATATTTTGCTGGTCGGCTATTAGTTGATGCTCGTTCGTTCTTTGAAAACACCAAGATGCTTAAAAATATGATTTTCTCATCGGCGGTATGAACATCAGCGAAGCCCAACTCACCAGCTTCAAAGTTTTGTACAAACAGCACTTTGGTGAGGAGTTAAATCACAAGGATGCCTATGAGAAAGCTCTCAAGTTGGTCCGAATGATGCAGCTGGTATACAAGCCCATCACCAAAGAGCAATACCAACAGGTTATCAAACGCCAACAGCAGATGCTCAATTTATGAAAAACAGAACCTTCAATATCAAAGACGAGTCCAGCGATAAAGCCTACTTTTCCATTGTTCCCAATTACATCATTAATCACTCCAGTTTAGAGGAGCGAGGTTTTTATCTGACTCTTAAACGCATTGCTGGCGAACACGGCACAGTTTACTACTCAGCCAGAGAGTTAGGCAGTAAGTGTGGTGTGAGTAAAAATACAGTTTACCGACTACTCCAGTCCCTACTTAAAAGAGGCTGGATTAAGGAATCTGGTACTATCCCCGCCAAAACCAAACCCAGAATGACCTATGCAATTGTTGATTTATGGCAACTCAATACCGACTTTTACCGCTCGAAAAAGATTGTCCCAACAGAGGGACAATCTCAGTTAAACGAGGAGATAGTTGCAGCAGAGGGACAAACATCGTCCCAAATGAGGGACACAAAAGAAGAACTAGGTAAAGAAGAAAATAATTCCGCTCAAAAAAGTAAAGGCAAGTCCAGAAACACTAAATGCCCTAACCCCCACGGTCATCACCACTGCATTGAAAACATTCACTCAGTCGAAGTGGAGTTTGGTAAAAAGTTTGTCAATTTCCCTAAACAAATCAATGCTCTGCACAAGTTGTATAAAGCAGGTTTTAGCGATGAGCAGATTAATCACTGTCTTAATGCCATGGACAAGGATCCATTCTGGAGCGAGCAAGGTTGGGACTTGATGAATGTAGCCAACACGTTAAGCAAAGGAGGTAAGAAATATGGCGTTTAAAAAAGACCAACCAGCAAATAAACATCTCAAAAGGGTCCCACCAGAATTAGTTGATCGCAAAGAACTTGCTCTGAGGAGAAAGGCTTGGAGTGAGCATTATGCAAAGGTAAGAAGATCTACGGCATACAAACGCTTTGTTCAAATGAGAACAGCCTTTAAAACAGGCAATATGAAACTATTTCGGATGCTCCACCAACAAAATCGCCGGTCCTTAGTTGAGGACAGAACCATGTCTACTCCATCATTTCCTGATCCGGATATTGAAATGGTCTATGGCCGCTTAGGCAGAAAGAAACTCTATGAGTGAAACTGTAACAACAAAACTCCCTGGAGAAACAGAGCAGCAGTACACTGCCTTTTTGTTGTACTGTGAAGTTGGGAGCCTCAGGAAACTCTTTGACACCTGGGATAAGCTTGGGCAGGCTTCGGGCGAAGTGAGGGTAGATTTTATAGGCAAACTTGGGGACAGACCAAGTCACGCCACCATTGAGCGTTGGAGCAAGAAGTTCGCCTGGGTCAAACGAGCCGATGCTCGGTTGTCAGAAGAAATGCAAGACTTGGACGATAAACTGAGGAAAATCAAACAACGCCGAGCATATCTGATTTCCGAAATCTTCTGGGAGAAACTCAAGCGTGTTCAAAAACAAATGAAGTCAGGAGAGTTAGCCACTGTTCAGGAAGCCAAAACGCTGTGGGAGATGATGCGGATTGAGTTTGGAGAAACCACCAGTAAACACGAATTTATTAATGGCATTAATGAAGCGGAACAAAAACCACCGACTCCAGAAGAACAGGAGTTAGGACAAGCCATTGACCAAGCCATCAAAGATTTTTATGACAGAAAACGTAAAGCAAAATATGAAATTGAAAAAGATGACTAAAATACATCTTTTAACCTAGCAAATTATCAGTGTTTGCGCTAGGATGTGGATGAAAACAGAACATGAGCATACCAAACCAGAAAAACCATAATCGCTACTTTCTGTATGCCAGAAAATCTTCGGATAGTGAAGACCGGCAGGTGCAATCCATTGAAAGCCAAGTTACCAAACTCAAGCAACTCGCTCAGGAACAACACCTAAAAATCATTAAAACCTTCACCGAAGCCAAGTCAGCCAAAAAACCAGGCAACAGAGTCATTTTTGAAGAGATGATGGCAGCTGTTGAAAACGGTGAAGCAGATGGCATCCTTTGTTGGCAGATTAACCGGCTGTCTCGTAATCCAGTTGATAGCGGAAAACTGAGTTGGATGCTCCAACAAAATGTGCTCAAGTCAATCCAAACCTATGACCGAGAATACTTGCCAGGAGATAACGTCATTATCTTTAGTGTGGAAGCGGCCAGCTCCAATCAATATATTCTGGACTTGAGTAAGAATGTGAAGAGAGGCTTAGAAACGAAATTGCAAAAAGGCTGGCTTCCCAACCTTGCTCCTGCTGGCTATTTAAATGACAAAGCTGAAAACACAATTGCCAAGGACCCTCAGCGGTTTAATCTCATCACCAGAATGTGGGAACTTATGCTGACTGGAGCCTACACTCCACCTCAGATCCTCAAAATTGCTAATGAAGAATGGGGTTACTTAACCAGAAAAACCAAGCGTTTAGGCGGTAAGCCTTTATCCAGAAGTGGTATCTACAAGATTTTCAATAACATCTTCTATGCGGGAGTGCTTCAACGACATAGCACACAGTATGAGGGCAAACATGAGCCAATCATTTCTTTAGAAGAATTTGACAGGGTCCAGATCTTATTAGGCAGAAAAGGCAAACCAAGACGCAAAACCCACCACTTTGCTTTTACTGGTTTTGTCAGGTGTGGCGAGTGCGGATGTCTTTATACAGCGGAAACCAAAAAGAAATTTGTCAAGAAAACTAATGAAGTCAGAGAGTATACCTACTACCACTGCACCAGGAAGAAAACCACCGTTAACTGTAGTGAACGAAAAGTAGTCCCGTTGGATAAGTTGGAGCAACAAATTGAAGCGGAGCTCGCTGGCATCACAATAATTCCTGACTTTAGAGATTGGGCGTTAGAGGTCTTAAATGAAAACAATGACCGAGAGATTGAGGACAGAACAAAAATCCATGAAATGCAGGCCAAAACGCTCCTTACCACCCAAGCGGAGTTAGACAACCTCACCAAGATGCGATACCGAGACTTAATTGATGACGAGATGTTCCTCAAACAAAAGAATGAACTCCAAGCCAAAATCACCGACTTAAAAGCCAAACTCAGACACACCGAGCAAAGAGCCGTGCAGTGGCTCGAACTAACTGAGAAAACCTTTAACTTCGCTACCTATGCTCACGCCGCATTTCTCAAGGCCAATGACATGGGTACCGCAGGGTTAGAACTCAAGAAAGAAATCCTGATGGCACTTGGCTACAATCCCACTATCCAGGCAGGAAGACTCTACATCCAGCCAATGAAGTGGTTTGTACGCATCAAAAACGAGGCTCCAGCACTACAAAGAGAATATCAAAGGTTAGAACTGACTAAAAAGGGCGATGAACAGGCGTATTCGCAAGATCTCTTGGCTCTGCGTACACGATGGCGGAGGAGGTGGGATTCGAACCCACGCGAGCCTTGCGGCTCAAGGGGTTAGCAACCCCTCGCAATGGACCTGGCTATGCGACTCCTCCAAGAGTAGCTATCGGCTTTAAGCGAAACAAAAACATT
>Ga0210057_1004463_pt1 | contig 18579 bp, 13 predicted proteins | sample CryGeyCG2114_010_2_FD_183968 | JGI IMG/M metagenome (GOLD analysis project Ga0210057, IMG submission 183968) | Groundwater microbial communities from aquifer - Crystal Geyser CG10_big_fil_rev_8/21/14_0.10 (SPAdes) (version 2) | ecosystem: Environmental > Aquatic > Deep subsurface > Groundwater ...
CTTGGTCAAAAAAGAAAATTAATGTGTTTGTTACCCTCTTTAGTATTTTTAATTGATTTTCGGTAACACTTGTCCCTTTAGACGCAACAATATTTGTAACGCCAGCTTGAAAGGGAGATATCATGTCCAACTCCCCCTCTACTATTATTGCCAAGTTTTTTTCTTTTATAGATGATTTAGATAAATTTAAACCAAATAAAAACTTGTCTTTTTTAAAAACAGCTGTTTCTTGGGTGTTTATGTATTTTGGGTCTTCCATAAAAATTGTTCTTCCGGCAAAGCCTATGGTTCTTCCCCTAATATCTTTTAGTGGAAATATTATTCTTCCTCTAAACATATCAAAGTACCCCCCGCCGGATTTTCTTGGGACTATAAGCCCGGCAGATGCCATATTAATTATGTCAAGTTTTTTTGAAACCAAAAAGTTTAAAAGAGAGTCCCAAGATTTTGGGGCGTATCCAATTTTAAAATGTTCTATAGTTTTTTCTTTTATCCCTCTCTTTTTAAGGTATTCGCGAGCTTTTTTTCCAATATCGTGATTTGTAAGAATATAGTGATAAAACTTTTCCGCTAAAATATTTAGCTCTAGAATTTTTTGCGCTTTAGATTTATCTTTGTCGAATTCTCCTTGTTTTGTAAGTTTAACCCCCGCCCTTTCGGCAAGTATTTCTAAAGCATCTCTAAACCCCACATGTTCTATTTCTTGAACAAAAGAAAATATATCTCCTGCTTTTTGACAGCCAAAGCATTTGTATATTCCAATTTCCGGGCTAACCATGAAAGAGGGGGTTTTTTCGTTGTGAAAGGGGCAGTTGGCTTTAAAGTTTTTTCCGGCTTTAATAAGAGGCGTATAAGATTGAACCAAAGAAACTATGTCTATTTTATCTTTAATTGTTTCTATATCGTTATTCATAAGCACATTCTATCACTAGTTTTCGTCCTCGCCTTATTTTTTCTCCTGTTCTTTTTTCCATTTTTCTTCTAAATAATTTTTAACCCATTCGCTGGAGCAGTACTTTGTGGGCTCTGTGCCTTTTACAAAGTATTCCGCGACAGTCGGGCACCCTTCGCAGGTTAATGTTCCGGTTAGATTGCATATATTTGTTTTAACAACAGATTCCGGAACAACCAAAGGGGGGTCAATATATCCTGTTAGCAGTTTAGTCATAACATGATTCCATATCGGAGAAGCTCCCGTAATTCCCGAAGCCACTCTAGCCATTGGTGTGTTATCGTTATTTCCTACCCACACGGCAACTAAAAATTCTTTGTTATAGCCAATTGTCCAGTTATCTCTTATATCGTTTGTTGTTCCTGTTTTAACACTAACCCTATGCCCTGGAATATATAAGTTAGATCTGGAACCAAAAGAAGAAACCCTGGCCCAATTATCCGCTAAAATATCGTTAATAATAAAAGCGGTTCCTCTATCTAGAACCTTTTCTACATCGAGGGCTTTATTGCTTTCGTTTATAAGCTCCAAATCGCAAACTTCAAAGGACCCGTTTGTTCCGCAGACAGGCCGTTCAATTTTGAATATTGGCGTAATTGGGACTTTCGCCCCCTCGTTTGCCAACACGCCATAAGCTTGAGCCATATCCACCATTTTTATTTCGCCTCCGCCTAAGGTAATAGACAGGCCGTATCGACTTTTGTCTTCCCAGGTTGTCATTCCCATTTTTGTACCCCAATCTATAAAGTCGACCACGCCAATTTTTTCTAAAACTTTTACCGCTGGTATATTGTACGAATTGGCAAGAGCCTGTCTTATAGTAACAATCCCATGATACTTGCCGTCGTAGTTAACGGGTTTATAAAATTTCCCATCTGTTTGGGGGTAAGATACCGGTTTATCTTCTATTATGCTTGCGGCGGTAAAACCTTTGTTTAGGGCCAAAGCGTACATAATTGGTTTAATAGACGATCCAGGTTGTCTAAGAGCTGTGGTTATATTGTAATAACCGTCTCCTTCTTGCGCAAAATAGTTTTTAGACCCCACCATGGCTAAAATAGCTCCTGTTGCGGGATTAGTAACCAAGACTCCAGAATTAGAAACGTTTAACAATTTAAGCTTTTCCAGTTCTTTTGTTACTTCCAACTCTGCCATATTCTGTATGTTTAAATCTAAAGTTGTATATACATCTAAGCCCCCCCGTTCAACCAATTCTTTTCCGTATTTAATTTCTAAGATTTCTCTAACATACATTACAAAATGTGGAGCTAACAGCTCTGTCTTTATTTGGGTTAAGTTAACGGGGGTGTTTAGCGCCGTTTCGTACTCGTTTCTGGAAATATATTTTAGTTTTAGCATTCTATCTAAAACCAACTGTTGTCTAAATTTAGCTTTTTCGATATTATAAAAAGGCGAGTAGCTTGTAGGGGCGGAAGGCAGTCCCGCGATTAAAGATGCTTCCGCTAAATTTAGCTCGCTGGCGGATTTTCCAAAATAAAATCTCGATGCTTCTTCTACTCCGTAGGCTGTTCCCCCAAAACCAACCTCGTTTAAATACATTTCGAGTATTTCGTCTTTAGAAAATTTCCGCTCTGCCCATAAAGCCAATACAGCCTCTTTAATTTTTCTTTCCCAAGTCCGCTCCGGGCCTAACAATTTATTTTTTATTAATTGCTGGGTAATGGTCGATCCTCCGGAAATTATCCCCTCGGTATTATTTTTTACATAGTTTTGCTTAACGGCTCTTACAATTCCTTTTATAGATATTCCAATGTGTTTATAAAATCTATCGTCTTCTATCGCTAAAATAGATTTTTTTACATAATCTGGTATGGCGGCTAAAGAAATATATGTTCTATTCTCGTCTTTAAAAATTTTATATAATAAAACTCCATTTCTGTCGTAGATTTTTGTTGTTAAACTTGGCGGGTTGGTTCTTAAAAGTTCCGGATTAGGAAGGGATTTTAAGAATTTATATTCTAACGTCCCTATTAATATAAAATTTATAACTATTATAAATATTATAATTTTTATCTTTCGTCTAAAAATAAGTTTTAATCCTTTAGCATAAACTCTGGGTACTTCTTTTAAAACCTCTATCCAAAAGCCTTTATTTTTCCAGTACCTTTTCTTTTTTCTGTTTCCTTTTTTCTTATTACGCTCCGTTTTTTTAATCATAAAAAAACCTCCCTTATCGCAACTCGTACCTGGCGTTTTTTGTCTTTCCTCTTTTTATCACAACCTTTTTTTCTATTAAATATTTTAAATCCCTTAACACGGTATCTTCCGATATATTTGGGAATAGAATTTCAAAATCTTTATTTTTTAAATTTCCATACGAGTTTAACCACTCTACCGCCTTTTCTTGCCTTTCCGAAAGGTAAATTTGTCCAACGCTCCCTTTAATCTTGGCATCCCTGGACATTTTTAAGACCTTCTCTCTAATTCTTGCAAGTTCTACCGCCAGACCTTCCGCAAAATACTCTAACCACCTTGTTAAATCTGCATGGCCTTCTTGTATGGCCTTGTAATATTCTAAAACGTCTCTGTCGTAATACTCTTCTAAAGAAAAAAATTTGCGAATATCGTACCCGTCTAAATATAAAGATAAAGTAGAGCACGCTCTGGCGGTTCTTCCGTTTCCATCAACAAAAGCGTGAATACTAACAACGCCGTCATGAATAATCCCAGATTTTAAAACAGGGTGCAGTTTTTGCGCTTCGGTTGAGTTTATATATGTTATAAACCCTCTCATTATTTTTGGTACTTCTAATGCTTTTGGCGGTGTAAATATTTTTTCTTGAGTTATAAAGTTTAAAAAATAATTTTGCTCCTTTCTGTATTTTCCGCCGGCAGATTCGGCAGAAAGACCTTTTGTAGTGATACGGTTTATTGCTTTTATTGTGTCTTCTTTAACAGTTTTATGCTTAAAATTTTCTATATAATCTATAACCTTTCTATAATTAATAACCTCTTTAATATCTCTTTCTTTTCCAATAACCTCCGCGCCTTTACCATCGATAATTTTTTTAACATTTCCCAGTCCCAATTTATTTCCTTCTATTGCCGTTCCAAAATACGCGCTTCTAATTAAAGCGTCTTTAATAAATTGCCTTTCATATAAAGGGAGCAGGGGAGAGGTTTCTATAATGGCTTTAGAAGCTTCTATTTGACCAATAGATTTTAAAATTTTGGAAGTAATAGAAAACTTAGGGTTATACTCCATTAAATTTATTTTTATCACTCTTGCGGTAATTTTGCAATAATTATGCGGTAATTATCTCCGTTTATGTTTGTTTAGTTTACGTCTACAGAAAGCGCTCTATTTAAGGTAAAATATAGTTAATGACCTTTTCTACCCTTTCTAAATACTTTTATCGCATAGAATCTACTCCTAAACGTTTAGAAATGACGGAGATTTTAGCCGATTTAATAAAAAATACACCCGCTTTTGAGATAGATCTTGCTATATATTTATCTCTTGGATCTTTAGCGCCGCCTTTTAGATCTATTCAATTTAATGTCGCCAACAAAATTGTTATACGGGCTATATCGTTAGCTTTCGATAAGGACGTTGGCGAAGTGTTAAAAGAATTTGCCGCGACAGGAGATTTAGGTTTGGCGGCGGAAAAATTTCGAATTTCTAATGTCCCCGGTCCTGTTAAGGTTTGGCCAAAGGCGGGCAAATCTCTAATTTCTATAGCGGATGTTTATGAGAAGCTAAGGGATATAGCCGAAGATGGCGGGGCGGGATCCCAAGATCGAAAAATACGCAATATATCATCGCTACTAAAAAATTTGGATTTTTTATCTCGCAGATACGTTGTTCGGATAATTCTCGGCACAATGCGTCTTGGATTTTCCGATATTACTGTTATGGAGGCGATATCGTGGTTTGTTGCGGGTAACAAGTCCTTTAAGGGTCAAATCGAGAAACATTATAGAATTTATCCCGATGTTGGTTTACTCGCGAAAGTTGTAAAGGAAAAAGGTATTAAAGGTATAGACAATATTAATATAGAGTTTGGCGCGCCTATTTTTTCCGCGAGGTGCGCTAGAATTGCTACGGCAAAAGAGATAATGGAAAAACTAGACCCAAAAGGCAGCAATGGTGTGGCGGCAGAATACAAATACGATGGTACAAGGATCCAAATCCACCTTAATAGGGGGCTAAATCCACGCAGCGTTGCGATAAAAACCTTTACTCGCAACATGGAAGAGTCTACGTATATGTTTCCAGACCTAATTAAAGCTGTATTAAATGGAATAGACGCAAAAACAGCAATTTTAGACGCGGAGGCTATAGGAATAGACGAAAAGGGATTTTTTATTCCCTTTCAGGAAACAATAAAGCGTAAAAGAAAGCACAACATAGCTCAAGCGGTAAAAGACATTCCCCTTACCTTAAGAGTATTCGATGTTTTATATCTAAATGGTAAATCTCTTATTAATGAGCCTTTAAGTGTTCGCTGGCAGATGCTGCGCGCTATTGTTAAAGAATCTTTAAATATCAAGCTTGCCAGTCATAAAATAATACGAGATTCAAAAACTCTAAACGCAGAATTTAATTACGCTATAGGATTAGGTTTAGAGGGGCTTGTGGTTAAAAACTTAAACTCTTTTTATCCGGTTGGGTCCCGAGGTTTTGCTTGGGTTAAATTTAAAGAAATAGGGGAGGGGGGTCTTTCGGATAATATAGACGCCATAGTGATAGGGTACTACAATGGCGCTGGTCAAAGGTCCAAGTTTGGTATAGGCGCATTTTTAATCGCTCTTTATGATAATAAAGATAATTCTTATAAGACTATTTCTAAGGTAGGCACCGGTTTAACTGACGAGCAATGGCAGGATCTAAAAAAAAGATGCGATTCTATTAAAGTTTTAAATCTTTCTACCGACATTAAAGTTCCTAAAGAGTTGTATTGCGACGTGTGGATTAAACCAAAAATTGTTGTTGAGATAAAAGCCGACAACATAACTAAATCCCCTTTGCATACAGCCGGATACGCTTTAAGATTTCCAAGGCTAATTAAGTATCGAAGTGATAAATCGCCGCAAGAGGCGACAAGCGTTGGGGAAATAGAAAAGCTATACAAAATGCAAATAAAGATATGAACCTAAAATACCCACCCCCCATGGATTTTTATCGAAAATCTATAAACCAAATATTTAAAGATCTTAAAACCTCTAAAAAAGGTCTAACTTCAAATGAGGTTCATTTAAGGTTTTCTCGAAATGGGCCAAACGAACTCGCTTCAAGAAAAACAAATACTTTATTAAATATACTAACCTCTCAAATTAAAAGCCCTCTTGTTTTTGTCCTTATTTTTGCGGGTCTTATAACTTTTTTTCTGGGAGATACTGTAGATTCTATAGTTATATTTTTAGCCGTTATAATAAATACTTCGGTTGGTTTCGTTCAGGAGTTTAAAGCCCAAAAAGATTTGGAAAGCCTAAAAAAGTTGGTCGTTCCTCACGCTATTGTTTTAAGAGATGGAAGAAAGATTAAAATAGAAGCAAGAAATATTGTGGTTGGAGATATAATATATCTAAAATCTGGAAGGAGTGTTCCCGCGGATGCTCGAATAATTTCCCAAGGAAGGTCTTTAAAAGTAAACGAAGCGTCTTTAACCGGAGAATCTTTGCCAGTTTCCAAATATTTTTTTACTCTTAAAAAGAGTCTGCCTTTAGGGGATCAAAGTAATATGGTTTTTTGGGGGACCCAAGTTGTTTCTGGATATTTAAAAGCCGTAGTTGTTAGAACTGGTTTAGATACAGAAATAGGAAAAATATCCAGCTCCCTTTCTAAGATTGTAGACTTAAAAACCCCCTTGCAGAAAAAACTAGCGGAAATATCTAAAAAGCTGACTCTGGTAGTTTTTGTAGTAAGCGCCACCTTATTCTTTATAGGTTTAGCTTCTGGCAAAGATTTTCTGGAGATGTTTGCCACCAGCGTTGCCGTCGCGGTCTCTGCCATACCGGAAGGACTTTTAATAGCCCTAACCGTAATTTTGGCGTTAGGTATGCATAAGATGTACAAAGTTAAAGCTTTGGTTAGAAAAATGGTTAGCGCCGAAACGTTGGGTTCCGTTAATTTTATATGCGCCGATAAAACGGGGACCTTAACTCGGGGGGAAATGGTGGTGACTGGTTGGCTTTTATTAAATGAAGATATGGCATTAAAAAATATATCTTTATGTAACGATTTTATTAATCCTACAGATCACGCTTTGTGGAACAAAGCAAAATCCATTTCCTACTTTAGTCCGGATAAAGTTAGAAGTTACATTAAGAGATTGGCCTCTATCTCTTTTTCTTCGAACATAAAATACATGGCAACACTGCACAAATCTAGGCAGGTGTACGGCAGAGAAAAGAAAAACAGCAAATATGTAATATTCGCCAAAGGCGCCCCGGAAATAATTTTTACAATGTGTAAAATGAGCGCGGCCACAGAAAAAAAATATATGGAAATAGTAGAGAGGTGGGCAAAAGATGGAAAAAGAGTTCTTGCTCTATCCAAAAAAGATATTGTTTTTGGCGCGCGCGGTTCGCTAAAGTTGCTGCTTGACACAAAGGTTGTCGGTAACCAAAAATTACTAGGTCTTTTAGCATTGGACGATCCTATTAGAAAAGATGTTGGCTACGCCTTAAAAAAAGCAAAGTTAGCAGGAATACAAACTATTGTAATAACAGGCGATTATAAAGCTACCGCCCTTAGAGTAATGCAAAAGATTGGTTTAAAGTTTAAATCGGAACGCGAGATGGATGGTCAAGATATGAAAAGTTTAAGCGACGAGGATTTTAAATTAAAGTTAGAAAACATTAGGCTTTTTTCCAGAGTCACTTCTTTTGATAAATTACGAATCGTAGAAGCATTGCAAGATAAAGGTCATGTTGTTGCAATGACAGGCGATGGTGTAAACGACGCTCCCGCTTTAAAAAAGGCCGATATAGGAATAGTTGTTGGTAGCGCCACAGAGGTAGCAAAAGAAACTGCCGACATGATTTTATTAGATTCTAATTTTAAAACTATAGTATTAGCTATAGAAGAAGGAAGGAAAATTTATTTTAGATTAAAGACGGTAATACTTTATCTGCTTTCCGATTCTTTTGCGGAAGTTGTGCTTATAGCCGGGGCAATTTTTTTAGGTTTGCCTCTTCCAATACTAGCTACTCAAATTTTATGGGTAAATTTGATTGACGATGGTTTTCCATCTCTTGCTTTAACAATCGAGAAAGGCGATGCCAATGTAATGAAACAAAAGCCTATAAAACCAACACAGGGTTTAATAGATTTTAAGATCAAAACTCTAATTGCCGCTATCTCTGTTGTGGTTGGGATATTTTCTATTTTAATGTTTAAGTTAATAACGAGTGGAACCGGAGACCTAGGTCTTGCCAGAAGTACGGTATTTACTCTTATGGGAGTATCTTCTCTTTTATATGTATATTCTTGTAAAAGTCTAACAAAGCCTATTTGGGCGGTGAAGGTATTTGATAATAAATATTTAAATACAGCTGTCGCGCTTGGTCTTGTTGCCCAGATATCCGCAATTTATCTGCCTTTCCTGCAACGTTTATTGCATACAAAGCCATTGGGAATTACTCAATGGCTCTATGTCGCAATAACTTCTATAGTGATTATAATAATTATAGAATTTATAAAACTTATCTTTTTAAAATTTAAAGGCCGTGATTGAGCAACCTTAGCATTTGCTATAGCCGCAACTTAGGCACTTTTCACACCCTTCCGCATAAACCATTGTCATATTTCCACATTCGGCGCAGACAGAGGCGTTTTTTACTACCGTAACCTTAACTTCGGTTTCAGTTCCGCTTTCAATTAGTTTTTGCGTGTCATCGATCAAGGGCTCTTCGATTTTTACTTCCGAACCGTATGTTGATAATTCTTTGTTTAGTACTTTTGATACAGCGTCTGGTAGGCTTCGTATTTTATTTTTTCCAAATCCTGTGCTTATGGACCCTCCTATTTCACTTAACTCTTCCACTATTTCTTCGAGTACGCCATAAGGGTTGTTAGAGCTTCTAAGCCATCCGCTTATTAATCTACCCAGCGCTTCCGCTTCGGCCGCGACATCTGTTCCAGCTTTTCCTATTGTTATAAAAACTTCGAAAGGCCGTTCCCCGACTTCTCCGTTTCTGTTAACAGTTATGTATGCTTTGCCAAAAGGGGTGGCAATTCGATAGGTTCTTCCATGAACAACGTCTGGTCTGGGCTTTTTAGGAACGCCCTCTAAACTATTTGCGTAATCGTTCCTTGTTTTTATTAGATCTGTTGGATCATCGTTTTTTGGGGTGTAACCACAAGTGACACAAGATTTAATTCCATCTCTCATAAACAGTATCGCGTTGCAATTTGGACACATCTCTCTTTTCTTCTTTTTTGTATCCATAACTTGTACCTCACGACTTCCATCTCTGTATACGGTTATACTTTTGCACCCAGTCTCGTATGCCATTAGGTAGGCTTTTTTAACATCCTCTACAGTCGCGTCGTTTGGCATATTAATAGTCTTGGAAACTGCGTTGTCGGTGTATTTTTGAAACATAGCTTGGTGTCTTACGTGCCATTTCCATTCTATTTCCATTGTTGTTTTAAAAAGTTTTTTTATATATTCGGGTACTTCGTCGAAGTTTTGTATTGTACCCTCTCTAGCTATTTTTTGCATCAATTCTTCGCTGTAAAACCCCTTTTCTTTGGCGATTGATCTAAATGCCCAATGAACATTGTTATATGACCCTACGTATGTATTTTTCATAGATACTATCCCAAATAAAGGCTCTATACCCGAGGAGCATCCCGCAAGCAAACTAATGGATCCAGTGGGGGCAATGGATGTTACTGTTGTATTGACCCTTTTGCCATTGCCTATTTTTTTTGACTCATCGTCCGCAGTGTCATTAATTAACTTCATAACTTTTTCCGCGGTTCTAACTGCCTTTTTAGAATCGTAGGGTATTCCCAGTAGAATTAGCATGTCTGCCCAGCCCATTACACCTAACCCAATGTTTCTATATTTTTGGGTTTTCTGTTGTATCTTTTCGACTGGCCAAAAGGCATTATGCACGGAATTGTCTAGAAATCTAATGGCTGTTCTTACAGTATCCGACAATTCTTTTTGTAAAAATTTCCCGTTTTCGACAAATCTTGACAAATCTACAGATCCAAGATTACACGATACGTGTGGTGGCAGCATTTGTTCACCACATGGATTGCATGCTTCTATTTTTTCGGGATACTTGTTATTTCTATTAACAGTATCTATAAAAATAATTCCAGGATCTCCATTATGATGCGCGTGTTTTACTATGTAATCCCAAAGATTTTTGGCCTTGATTGTTTTATATACCTTTCCATTGAACTTAAGATTCCAATCTTTGTCGTTTTTAACCGCTTTCATGAACTTATCCGTCACCGCGACCGAAATGTTAAATGTCCAAAACGCGCCCTCTTGGTCTTTGCATTGAATAAATTCATAAATGTTAGGATGGTCGCAGTTGAGTATGCCAATCTGCGCGGCATGTTTTTTGCCTGCTCTATGAACAACCTCCATAGCTCTATGATATAGGCCCATAAACGATATTGGGCCGCTTGCCTCCCCTCCGCTAGTGCTTATTAAATCTCCTTTTGGTCTTAAGTTGCTAAAGTTGTATCCCGTCCCCCCGCCATATTTTTGTACTTGGCAAGCCTCGCTTAATGTCTGCATTATACTTATTAAACTGTCTTCAATAGGAAAAACAAAGCAACTAGAGGCAAAAGGATACTTTGTACCCATATAAGTCATGCGGGAAGGAAAAAATTCTCCTCTTAATATCGTTTTATAAAATCTCTTTCTTAGTTTAATATCATTTCCCGAGGCATGGTTAGAGACCCTTTTAATCACATCTCCCCAAGTCTTCTCGTTATTTTGGAGATATCTTTTGGCAACCAAGTCTTCATTTATAGACGGTCTATAGTTACCACTTATCTTCAAAACGTTATCTTTTAACTTTATACCTTTTTCCATCTTTTTTGATAATTTATATTTCTAAAATCAATCTTAAAATCTTATTATTTTGACCTTATTTTATCCAACTCCCTTTTAAACTCGTCTAAGTCTTTAAAACCTATAAATACACTTGCAAATCGCATGTACCCAATAGGATCTTTGTGTTTAAGCCTTGTTAAAACCATGCGACCTATATCTCCAGTGGAGACTTCTGTAGATTTTCTATTTAATAATCTCATTTCTATAGCATCTACCATTTCTTCTACCTCTTCCGGCGTTAGCTTTTGCGCGGCCAAAGATATCCCCCTTTTAAATTTTTCCCGATCATATTTTTCTTGCGAACCGTCTTTTTTTACCACTCTTAGATCGACATTTTCTATTCGCTCATAAGTAGTAAACCTCTTGTTGCATTTTAAGCACTCCCTTCTTCTTCGACTGGCGTTTGTATCTTCTAGGTCGCGTTTATCTACAACTTTGGTATCATTCGAAGCGCAGTAAGGACAAAACAATTTAGTAATTAGAAATTAGTAATTAGAAATTATGGACGGATTCCACATATAGCGCAATGTAATATATAAAAACACAATTGGTTGTGGTCAGTCAAGGGGTAATTATTTTTTCGAACTCTTCTCTCTCTAGCGTTTCTTTTTTTATTAACTCGTCTACCACTTTATCCAGATTTTTTCTATTTTTTATTAAAATATCTCTAGCTTTTTTGTAAGAATCGTTTATTATTTTAATTACCTCCAAATCTATTTTATAAGCCATATTTTCGCTATATCCCGTTGGCTTTCCAATTTGTCTCGCGAGCCATATAGAGTCCTCGCTAGATACATAATGGATTGGTCCAAGACTACTCATTCCAAATTCGCATACCATTCTTTTTGCAATTTCTGTTGCTCGCTCTATGTCGTTTGCCGCCCCAATAGTTTTTTCGTTAAACACAATTTCTTCTGCCGCTCTTCCCCCCAGGGTCATTGTAATAAATTCCAATAATCTAGTTTTTGTTTCGTTGTATTTTTCCCTAGACGCTAGTATTTCTGTATGTCCTAGCGTCATTGCTCTAGACACAATAGAGATTCGTTCGACAGGATCCATATTGGGAAGTTTAGCCGCGACTATAGCATGTCCGGCTTCGTGATAAGCTGTTATTTTCTTTTCTTCTTCATCTTGCAATTTTTTTCTTTCTGGTCCAAGTTTTACTTTTGTCGAAGCTTCTCTTATATCTGTTTTTTCTATCTCCTTTTTATCTTTACGCGCCGCTAAAATCGCCGCCTCGTTTAGCATATTTTCTATATCCGCTCCGCTAAATCCAACTGTCATTTTCGCTACATTTTTTGGATCTACGTCTTTGGCTATAGGTTTTTCTTTAGTATGAATTTTAAAAATTTGTTCTCTTTCCTCTAAATCGGGAAGGTTTAGATATATTTTTCTATCGAATCTTCCTGGTCTAACCAGAGCGGGATCCAGCATATCGGGTCTGTTTGTTGCCGCTAAAACTACTATGGTTGTTCTTGGATCAAATCCGTCCATCTCCACTAATATTTGGTTTAATGTTTGCTCTCTTTCGTCGTGTCCTCCACCTATTCCCATACCGCGTTGTCTTCCAATAGCGTCTACTTCGTCTATAAATATAACGCTTGGTTGGGTGGCTTTAGCCATGCTAAAGAGATCTCGGACGCGACTCGAACCAACTCCCACGAGCATTTCCATAAACTCGCTTCCAGCCACAGAGTAAAAAGGAACTTCTGCTTCTCCAGCCAATGCTCTTGCCATTAAAGTTTTACCAACCCCCGCGGGACCAACTAATAAAACACCTTTTGGGATTCTTGCTCCAAGTTTTCTGTATTTTTGTGGATTTTTTAGAAAGTCTAAAATTTCTGTTAATTCGCTTTTTACTTCTTCGCTTCCGGCAATGTCTTTAAAACTAACGTTATTAGACTCTTTTGGATCTCTTCTAAACATTTTCGCCCTAGATTTTCCAAAGCTAAAAATGTCTCCCGTCGCTCCCTTTGTTTGCTTAAGCAAAAAATAAAAAAATAATACAGTTATTAGTACTGGGGCAAAATTAACTAGTATGTTTAGATAGTCAACTCCTACTTTAAATCCTACACCGCCGGGAATTATTGTTGGGTCAACTCCATTGTCGGTTAAAGTAGATAAAAAGTCGGAACCCTCCTCTTTTTTGGAGGCCGCTGTTGAACCATCTTTTAGCATTACTGTAATGTTGTCCCTTTCTACCCCTATTTCTTCTACTTTTTCTTGTTTAATTAATAAAATTATTTCCGAAAGAGGTTTTTCTTCGCCTTGGGGTTTTTGAGGCGTTGTCATTAAAAGGGCAGACCAAAGTATGACCAAAATAATTATAGTCTGAAACACATTAAACCGACCTTTTTTGGAAGGTTTAGGGGGCGGGGTGGAACCCATTGACCTTATGGGTGGCCTTACGGGCATATTTGGTACTTTGCTTTTTTTCTTTTGATCCTTAATTAGTCGAAGGGCGCCTTTTGCTTTTTTTATTCTGTTTATTAATTTTTTTATCACCTGCCGATTATATCACAGGAATAGATCTTTGGTCTTAGGTTCGATGTTGATAGCAGGTTATGCAGCCAAAACTTATTGAAAACTTAAATCTTTATGAGCTATAGTACAGGTATGAAAAACACGTCTAAGACTAAAAACCGAATACTTACCGGCGATAACACAACTGGAAAATTACATCTAGGTCACTATGTTGGCTCTTTGGAAAACAGAGTTGACCTTCAAGACAAATACGAAACCTTTATAATTTTGGCCGATATGCACGCTTTAGCTTATCCAAAATATGTTAATAACCCGGAGTTTGTTGCCAAATCAACTTTGGATGTTCTAATAGATAACCTTGCCGTAGGTTTAGATCCTGGTAAGGTAACTTTTTTTGCGGAATCTAAAATTCCGGAAATTTATGAACTAGCCACTATATTTAGTATGCTTATTACCTACAATAGGACCCTTAGAAACCCAACTATTAAACAGGAAATAAAAGACAAGGAACTGGGGGATACATTTTCTATGGGGTTTTTAAATTTTCCAATACTACAAGCCGCGGATATTTTATGTGTTAAAGCAAATCTCGTTCCTGTTGGAGAAGATCAACTAGCTCATATTGAACTAACTAACGAAATAGCAAAAAAGTTTAATAGCGCCTATGGAAAGATTTTTAATGAGGTAAAAGGAAAGACAGGAAGAGTAAAAAGGTTGGTTGGTTTGAATGGCGGCGCAAAGATGACAAAGTCTCTCGGTAACTGCATTTACCTGTCCGATTCCAAAGACAATATTGCAAAAAAGGTTATGGGTATGTACACCGATCCAAAAAGAATCCACCCAACCGATCCGGGAACAGTAGAGGGAAATCCCGTTTTTATTTATCACGACGCTTTTAATGTAAATAAAGACGAAGTCGAGGATTTAAAGAAAAGATATAAAGAGGGTAGGGTTGGGGATGTGGCGGTAAAAGAAAAATTGGTAAAAGCAATAAACAACTTTTTAGATCCGATTCGCGAAAAAAGATCTTATTATAATTCTCATTTAAACGAAGTAAAAGAGATTTTACAAGAAGGTACAAAAAAAACCCGTTCTCGGGCCCAAGAGACTTTAAAAGAAGTAAGAGGAATAATGGGTTTAATGTAAATGTTAAGTTGGTATTTCTTAATATGAGGGTTTTAAAACAGCTCAAAATTTGTTACAATATCGAACACAAAGCGGGCGGGAGGTGTAGTATCTCGCGGGGCTCATAACCCCGCTTAACCTGGGTGCGAGTCCCAGGGCCCGCGACCAAAAGCGCCCCAGCCTTGCTTGCTTTTGTGTGGCGGGGTAGCTCAGTTGGTCAGAGCGTCGGAATCATAACCCGAAGGTCGTGGGTTCGATCCCCACCCCCGCTACCAATCTAAAAAAATAGATCTATCCATTGTTTCCACAGGGGAGTTTGGTTCTGGTTTGTTGTATTTATTGTAGAAGATCCCAAGATATCTTTGGCTGTTTCTGTTTTTGGTATTACAAGCATAACTTCTCCCGGAAAAGCCATCATAAGTTTATCTCTAGCTTCTTTTTCTACGAATTCATTTGTTTTTCTGTATTTTAATTCTGCTTTAAGTTCTTTCTGTTCGTTTTCCAGCCTTTGTACTTCGTTTTGTATGGATCCTAGTTTTTTTGTTCTTGTGTTTATATCGATAACTGTTCGCGCTGTGTTATATATGGCAAGTAGGCTTATAGCTATAATGGCAAGGTTTTTAACACCGGGCATGGTTGGCGGAGTATTTAATTGATTAATTAGTAATTAATTTAATAATAGCGGTTATTTGTATGTGCATCAATAACTTAATTAATTTGAAATTTGAAATTTTTAATTAATTATATTAAATATCGTATCTTATAGTTGTTGACATAAGGTCATTACCTCGATATACTTTTTTTGATCGCCGCCTTTAAAAACTTGAATTTTCACTTTTAGTTTTGGGTATTAAACATTATTAAATTAATAATTATTAATCGGTAATTAATATTATGACTTCGTTCGAAGAAGCGCATAAAAAATTTGGGGACTACTTAAAAAGAAAAGGGCGCGCCAATGCAACGCTTTTAGCTTATCTTAAAGATATAGAGCAGCTAAATAAACATTTTATGGAAAGCGGAAAAAACTTATTTCACGAAGTAGAGAAGCAAGATATAGAAAATTTTTTAAAGTCTTTAAAGGATAGCGGATATACCACAAAATCTATATCCCGAAAAATTAACAGCATAAGAACTTTTTTTGGATTTTTATTAGAAGAAAGAGTTATCGAAGCCAACCCCGCAAAGTTTATTACACATCCAAAGCTTAAACCCAAGGATCCAAGAATTTTATCTAAAATAGAATATAGAGCTTTAAGAGATACTGTAAAGGACGATCCAAGAACAAGAGCGGTTTTCGAAATTTTTTTGCAAACGGGAATTAGAATTTCGGAATTAGCGGCCATAAAAATTGACGATTTGGAATTTAAAGAAAACGGCAAAGAAAGTAATCTTTATATCCGTTCCGACAAGGCCCATGTTTCAAGAACCATTCCTCTAAACGAATCCGGCGAAAAATCAATAAAAGGTTACATTAACGTTAGACCAAAAGTTAGAGCGAAAGCCTTTTTTGTTACAAAAACAGGAAAACCGCTTTTAATTAGAAACATAAGGGCGACAATGGATAGGTATTTTAAAAAGGCGGGGCTGGAAAATATAAAGGTTAACGATCTAAGGCACACATTTATTGCGCATCATTTAAAAGAAGGGGCCTCTTTATATTATATTTCTAAAATAGCTGGGCACAAAAGAATATCCACAACGGAAAAATATCTAGAATTTATAGATAGGAAAGACAAGGTCGAAAAAATGGAGTTAGGGGAGCTTTAGTTGTATTGTTACAGCGTTATGCTATCCCCAAGCTTTATATTGTTGTTTTTTACCCAGCCCGAATTTACCTCTAAAACGTATTTAGCTTCTTTGCTTGGTTTATAGCTTTTGCAAAGATTTGTTACCGACGCGCAAGGGGGAGTGTTCTCTTTTATATATACAATCTCTTTGTTTGTGTTAATCCAAATAATATCGAGAGCGATTTTAGTATTAGCCATCCAAAAGGAGTGTTTTCCCGTTACGGGAAAAATAAAAAGCATGCCGCTGTCTTTTTCTAGAATTTCTCTAAACATTAGCCCCTTTGCCCTTTTTTCCCCGGTGTCGGCAATTTCTACTTTTACTTCTTTATTCCCAACCTTTACTGTCGAGTATGTATACTCTTTAGTTTTAGATTTAAGGTAAAACACCCCAACCGCCGTTAATAGCAATAGAGCTATACCAAGTATCCAAATAATTAAAGTATCCATAATAATTTATTATATCTATTTTAAAACTTAAATCCTACACCTTTGACCCTAAATTTTATATAATCCCCATTATGACTGGAGAAATTGGCAAAAAATTTCTAAAAGATTATTTTTTAGAGTCCGATCCCTTGTTTGGGAAGTATATGCGGCGGAAAATAAAAAGCGCGGGTTTGGTTGGAAACATGCCCAAAGAATTATTAAAAAGGTTTTACGAAACAGCAAAAAAAGGAAAAAAAATTAGAGGAGCCCTTGTTGTTTTAGCATATTCTATTTTTGGCGGGAAAGATAAAAGAGCTATAGTCGATACAAGCTTGTTTTTGGAGTTATTTCATGCGGGGGTTTTAGTTCACGACGATGTTATGGACGAAGACAATACCCGAAGGGGATTAGTATCCATACATAAGCAGTTCAAAAAAATAGGCAAAGAAATAAAGGTAAAGACCGACCCCTCGCATTATGGAGAATCTATGGCTTATGGGGTAGGGGATGGGGCTTTTTATCTTTCATGGGAGAAATTATTAAAAAGCCCGTTTCCAGCTAAAACCATAATCGAAGCCGGGAAAATTTATAGTGAATATGTTTTAAAAGTCGTTTATGGTCAGGTTTTAGATATTACTAATGTCCCGTTAGACAAAATTTCTAAAAGAGATGTTTTAGAGGTAATGAGATATAAAACCGCGGAATACACGGGAGTTTTACCTTTGCTTTGCGGCGCTACTCTTGCCGGTTCGACTGATAAAAATAAGATTAGCGCTTTAGAGAATTATGGTAAAAATTTTGGTTGGGCGTTTCAGATTCAAGATGATATCTTAGGGATGTTTGCAAAAGAAGAAAAATTAGGAAAGCCCGTAGGGTCGGATTTAAGAGAAGGTAAAAACACTCTATTAATGCTTTACCTTTTAAAGAATGGAAATACGACGCAAAAGGAGTTTCAAAGAAAGGTTTTAGGGAATAAAAATATAACAAAGTTGGACATTCAAAAAATGCAAGAAATGCTCAAAAGTTCTGGAGCATACAAATATGTTATAGATTTAGGCTGGGAACATGTAAAAAATGGTATAGAAGAAATTCCAAAAATTACCCCCAGTAAAAAATATTCTAAAATTCTTGAATCTCTTATTACCTATATGATGGAACGCACTCTTTAAAAACCAGAAAAGTGGATCACTGCGGTGTGAGCTATTCTATAACCTACACCTGATGGTTAATACATCTTCAGTCCAGCGCAAGCGTGTGTGGGGATCATTAATTAGGCCCAAACTATTTTTTAATGATTCCAGATGAGATTTAAATTTACGGTCAGCCTCTGTAAGCGGTGTTTTATTAAAGTCTTCAATCGCATGCGTAATAAATTCTTTTGTCGATTCAAGCGGAATTGGATTATTTAAATTTCCGACCGCCGTGACCACTCTAAAGAGGTCCATTTTTATTGAATTTATAACAAATTGCCTGTCGCGCATATTATATTTCTAAAAATGTTTTAGTTAAGTTCGCCAGTTTTTGTCTTACTTCCGGTTCCATTATTTCGTAGGTGACTTTACCTAATGCCGGTTTGTAATTACTCATTGCCATATATTCAACTTCCTTTGCGCTAACGCGATATCCCCCACCAAATAAATTTTCTTGCTTACTCCCATATTTTACAAGCACCTCTTCGCAATCAATATGATACTCTCCACCGACAGCGAGGATGTTTTTTTCAATATCTATAACTGTCTTAATGTAATCT
>Ga0210057_1004464_pt1 | contig 18578 bp, 15 predicted proteins | sample CryGeyCG2114_010_2_FD_183968 | JGI IMG/M metagenome (GOLD analysis project Ga0210057, IMG submission 183968) | Groundwater microbial communities from aquifer - Crystal Geyser CG10_big_fil_rev_8/21/14_0.10 (SPAdes) (version 2) | ecosystem: Environmental > Aquatic > Deep subsurface > Groundwater ...
TCAAAACACAAATGTTATCGGCATATGATGGAGATGAACTTTTTATGGAGACGCCGGTATCCACTGGATTGTGGGGAAAGACTCCAACGGGAGAGTTCACCATCTGGATAAAACTTCGATCCACCACTATGAGTGGCGGATCGGGTGCGGATTATTATAATCTCCCCAACGTCCCGCACGTCATGTTTTTCTCCAATAGTGAAGTTGCGGCAAGTCGGGGATTTGGTATTCATGGCACGTACTGGCACAATAATTTTGGTCATCCGATGAGCCATGGCTGTATCAATATGAAGGCCACTGATGTCGCAAAGCTCTATGATTGGGCGACGCCGAATTCAACAGGAACTACGACTCATAGCTCAATCGACAATCCAGGAACAAAGATTACCATTTCGGACGGTACCTAGAAAACAACATGTCATCTTCAAAACTCAAATTGATAATAGCTCTTTTGATAATATTGATTGCGGGAGTGGGCATGTTGATGTTCAGCCAACAAAAACGGACAACAGAAACTCGAGCCTCTGAAAGTGTTCCTGATTTACTCTCACTAAGCCCAATTCCAGTCTCTCAAGATCTTGATCCAGAAGAAATGAGCTCTCCGGATGGGAAGAAGAAACTCATTTTGGAACGGCAACAGACAGAGGAACTATTGAAATATTCATTATTTACTTCAAATGAATCCGAGTCAAAACTAATTATTTACTCCAAAGAACTTCCTGTCGCGCAGGCAATATCAATACCTTTTAATACATGGTCTCCAGACAATATACATTTCTTTGTAAAAGAATCGTCTCCAGAGAAAATTAATTATTTTGTTTTTCTGGCTTCAGGTGAAAATTTTCCCGACAATGTGCAATACTTATCAGTTCAGGAGTTATTTGAAGAAAAAGTCGAAGGATATTTCATCACAGATGTGACTGGTTGGGCTGCTCCGTCACTTCTTATAGTCAACACGAAAGAAAATGAAGGGGATGACAAAGTATCATTTTGGCTCGATGTGCGAAGTCAATCATTTATTCGGCTCGGGACATATTTTGAGTAAAAGCGCAATTTAAGAAGTGCGTCCACATGTTTATTTTTTGCTATTTCGCTTGTAAATGAGATACTGATGTAAATCATGGCAATATCTGTAGAATCATTAGTACAAATTGAGGCGTCATTTGTCGCTTCTCCCGAGTTAATTTCATCTTGGGTTTAATTCCCCGACCTGCCTTGCCGGCAGGCAGGTGCTCTCTCGTCGGGGAGTATTATTGCAACCGTAGCTGAGTCTGCGTATGTCATTCATGCTCTTGGCATTCAAAATGCAATGAATCTTGATAGTGGAGGATCTACAGCGTTGTGGAGTAGTGGATATAAAGCAGGCCCAGGAAGAAATATTCCTAATGCAATCTTATTTATTGCAAAATAACAATGCATGAACAAATGGATGCTCGATGGAAAAAAGTGGTTGTCGAGCAGATTTATTACTCTTTTCTAATGTCTCATTGTCATTATGGAAATCCATTGTATTTATGCCGTGCCTCGATTATTTCAGCTACGAATACGACTCATACAAATCTTGTATTTCTTTCACTGCACCAAATGCAATCTGATCGACGACGGTTTTGTCCATAGACATCATGGCAGCTGGCGTGATGACAAACTCACCATAGCGATTATTGATTTCGTCAAGCGCGTCCGAGACTTTTCGCATCTTGTTTTCTGCGTCCTCAAATAAGGATATTTGAGAGCTTTTTGATGGGGCAAGATCATAGCAGCTGACACTAATCTTTGCAATTTTTTTGATTTCGTCTGGCCGGAGATCAAGTATGTATTGGGCTGCTCGGAAAAGCTCAAGCGTAGTATACATCGGTGATCTGAATTTTTTTTGTTGATGCCACCAGGTGCGGTCCACAAAAATACAAGAGGTGTGGATCCTATATGCGACATTCCCATGCCGTCTGAGGCGTCTTCCCATTTTTTCACAGAGTTTGAGGAGGATTTGTGCGAGAACTTTTGGATCACGTGTCACTTTCTGGAGCATGTAGTCCTGACCAAAACTCTTTCGCGCAAACTCGATCGCATCGACTTCCCATCCGCGAATCCGCTTGTACCAAGCATATCCATTCACACTTTCAAAAACTCTCGCTTTCAAAACTTCTGCATCCGCTTGAAGAAAGTCTGCGATGGTAAAAATACCGGCCTCTTTGAGTCGTGCTTGATTTTTGTACTTGATATACGGAAGATCGGTAAGCTCCATCGTGCTATATATTTTCAAGATATTTGTTTGGTCGATGACCACAAGTCCATCGGGTTTTTGGTATGAAGCTGCAACTTTTGCCAAAAATCGATTGGTACTAATTCCAACAGAGCACGTGACCCATTCTCCTACTTCTTTTTGAATACGCCCTTTGATCTCTTGTGCTATTTCTGTCAGACTGCGATCTTTCAGATAGTAGTCCATGCCAGCAAAATCTATGACAAGCTCGTCTATAGATTTTGGAACGACATTGGGAGAGTAATCTCTACAGATTTTATTAAACTTCACATGAGCGTCACGAATGAGCGCGGTATCTGGCGTGCGAACGACTGCATTTGGGGCGATAAGTCGAGCTTCAAGCACGCGGTTTCCTACTTTTATACCTGCCTTTTTTGCCTCCTTGGAAGGGGCGACCACACACCCACGTGGGGAATCGTATGCTGCAATAAGCACGGGTTTTCCCCGAAGATGCTTGTTTGCCTGTTGCTCGATTGTGGCAAAACACGAGTTGAGGTCGATATGCATGATACTTGGGGGATTGGGATTTATGGGAAGGTTGTGGAGATCAGGAGTTTCCATCCGAGACCTCCATGAGTTTCCAGTGCAGTGTTTGAGTATCAAGGTGGAGCCTAAAGTCAAGGTGCCCATCGGTCGCATGGAATACATGAATGAGCTCTCTTCCCTTTTTGATGAGGTGATGATAGGTGACTTCTTGAATGGTGATATATTGCTCTTTCCACTTCATAATATGAGGTTTTACCGTTCCTTTGTCCTTGTTGTAGGAGAGGAGCATGCTGACTTTTTCTTCGATGTTTTCAAGCATGGCTAGATGTATTCCCTGAGAACTTTTATCACTACGCCACCGATTTCTAGTTTTCTCTTTGGGAAAATATCTTTGTACGCTGCGTTTGCAGCTTTTAAGAATATTTTCCCTTTTTTATCAAAATAGTATTTGAGCGTCCATTCATCATCAACAAACGCAGCAATGATGCTCTGATTTTGTGGACGAAGCGATTTGTCCAAGATGACCAGATCCCCTTCGATAATGCCAGCGTCTTTCATAGAGTCTCCGCGGACTTTGAGGGCGAAAGTGCTTTCGGGATTTTGTATGTTGAAAGGCTCAAGTTTGATCGTTTCGTAGCTTTCCTGTTCCTCAATGGGAATACCTGCTTGGATCGATCCAAGGAGCGGAAACTCAAAAAATTTGTCGGTTGGGATGAGTTTTTCTTTGTTCACCTCAATATATCCTTGTGATCTCCATTGATGTATCCAGTAGCCGACCGCACCTGGAGATTTGAGATGAAACAGATCAGAAAGCTCTCGAAAAGAGGGGATGTAATGATGAGTAAAGTAATATTTTCGGAGTTGGTTTAATTTAGTATCCTGCATTCGTACAGCTGAACTAATAGTAGAGATAAATATAGTACAGATGTACTATATTGTCAAGCATATTTTCATGGAGAACATTTGAAATACTAAAAGTTTAGATTTATGTTAGTATGATTAAAATTAATAATTTTCTATAGATATGTTAAGGGAGTGAGTAATGAAGCGTGATTTATGATTTATGAAGCGCATCAACTGAAGTACGTTTTTTATCAATTTTTTATACAAAGGGGGTGAAAAATATATGGAAGAAACAATACAAACACCAGAACCAAATAACGGATCGATGAAGATGATTGTGGTCGTGGTAGTAGTACTTGCGCTCATTGGCGGATATATGTATATGCAAAAAGGCAAATCATCTGAAACAGCAAGTACTGAGGAGGGCGCAAAGATCGTAGTGAAAGAATCCTCAGAAGAGATGACGGAAAAAAAAGGTACGGAAGAATCCATGGAGGTGGATGAAACTGCTGACAAGATGAAAGTTCGTGTCATCGAAGTGGAGGCTGGAAGCTTTTATTACAAGCCAAGCCTCATGAAGGTGAAGAAAGGTGAGACAGTCAGAATTGTAATGAGTGCTGTAAGCATGATGCACGACTTCAATATTGATGAGCTTGGAGTGAAGCTCCCAATAGTCAAAGATGGAGATACTGGGACAGTCGAATTTGTCGCAGATAAAGTCGGATCATTTGAGTATTACTGTTCAGTCGCAAATCACCGAGCACAAGGACAAGTAGGCATGATCACGGTAGAATAAAAATAGCTTTTTTTGATACCTTCCTGATTTCTGGGAAGGTATTTTTTTTGGAAAAGAATATTATCCATTTCTTTTGTTCACTCTTCGAAGTGCGAGTGTGAGTTGCATCTTGCGAAGACGGAGAGATTCTGGAGTCACCTCAAGATATTCATCGTCACCGACGAAGTCGAGGTATTGTTCGAGCGAGAGAATTGTTGGTGGTTCGAGTTGAATTTTGACTCCCTCACCAGATGAGCGATTGTTTGTGAGATTTTTTCCTTTACAGACATTCACCTCAAGATCTTTTTCTTGTGAAGCCAAGCCGACAGCCATACCTTCATACACATTTGTACCAGGACCATAAAACATTGTGCCACGAATCTGTGCATTGGCAAGACCATAGGAAAGTGCTTCTCCTCCCTGAGTTGCGATAAGTACACCATTTCGGATTGTTTCCATCGTGCTCCCCAAAGGTTCATATCCAATAAGATAGGTGTTCATGACCGCAGTTCCACGAGTATTTGTCATGAGATTGCTTCGTATTCCGATCAGATTTCTACTGGAGATTTTGTATACAAGTCGGAGATTTACCGTTTGTTGAGTCGTCATATTGATGAGTTTCCCTTTGCGCTTGCCGATCTCTTCGGTAACGACACCCATATAGTCTTTGGGAATATCGATTGTGAGCTCTTCGTATGGCTCACATTGCACATTGTCTACTTTTTTGAAAATAACCTGCGGCTTTGATACTTCAAGCTCAAATCCTTCTCTTCTCATCGATTCGATAAGCATCGCCAGATGGAGTTCTCCTCTGCCACTTACCATACATGCATTTGAGTCTGGATCGTCTTCAACTCGAAGACCCAGATCGGTCTCGAGCTCTTTGTAGAGTCGTGCATGGATCTGTCTCGACGTGACATACTGCCCTTCACGTCCTGCAAACGGACTGGTGTTTGGGCCGATTTTGATTCTTATGGTTGGTTCTTCTACATGTATGACTGGAAGACTTTCTGGTGTTGCTGGGTCAGTCACTGTTTGTCCGATGGAAAGCTCTGGAATACCTGCAAGAGATGCGATGTCTCCTGAGACGATCTCATCAACCTCGACCTTTTGGAGTCCTCGACTTGTGAAAAGCTTGGTTGCATTAAACGTCCCAATAACTTTCTCGTTGTCAACAAGTGAGATACGCTGACCTTTTTTGAGTGTACCTCTGGTGATTTTGCCAATACAAAGTCGTCCGACGTATGGATCATGATCGATTGTCGAGATGAGCATCTGGAATGGTTTATCTTCATCGATATTACTATTTTCAAGCTCAGATGTGATGACGTCAAGAAGTGGTGTCAGATCTCCTGGAAGGTCTGAAGTATAGTTTTCTGGAAGCTCTGCATATGCCTTGCCATCGCGACCAACTCCGTACAATGTGACGAAATTGAGCATGTCCTCATGCTCTGCAAGCTCGAGAAACAGATTTTCAACTTCATGCTTGACCTCGATTGGGCGCGCATCTTTTTTGTCAATTTTATTGATAAACAAAATGAGTTTCAAACCTGCTTCAAGTGCTTTTTTAAGGACAAATCGTGTTTGAGGGAGGGGGCCTTCTGCCGCATCAACAAGAAGCAGTGCGCCTGACGCCATATTGAGTACGCGCTCGACTTCGCTTCCAAAGTCAGCGTGTCCCGGCGTATCAATAATGTTTATTTTCTCTCCCAAATATTCAATACTGGTGTTTTTTGCCAAAATCGTGATCCCTTTTTCTTTCTCAAGATCGTTTGAGTCCATAAGAAGAACCTGTGACATTTCTTTCTGATTATCACGAAAGATATGGGATTGTTTGAGCAGTCCATCGACTAATGTTGTCTTTCCATGATCAACGTGTGCGATGATTGCGATATTTTTGATTTTCATATTTCAAGCAAAAAGCAAGTATAGCAGATTATGATAGAAATTGATATGGTTTGCAGGTTGAGAAAAGGACAAAACTAATTCCTTAAATAGGTCTATTTTCGAAAGATCATGTATTATTCTGGAGGAACTCTGCAGTTTTCATCCAAAACTGTTCGACGCCGTCACTTTGAAGTTCGGACTGCGTTTGGTGTGCTGAGTCACTCATGACACGACAGGAAAGCATGGATTGTAGTATTTTTTCACGAAGACACCACCAGATAAACTGTGCCGACTCAATAGAGCCTTTTGGGAGGTTGAGCGCGCGCCAAGATGTAGCTTCTTTGAGGAGCTTGTTTCGCTCTTCAGATTCCAATATATGATCGCATTCTGCTCGATTCCACAGCTCTTTTTGCACGGCCTTTTGTGGTACGAGGTTGTTTCTTCGCAAAAAATGAAGATTATCATACTCCTGCCTTCCAACAGGGTTTGAAAAGAACATAATTGATCCTCCTCGTTTTTTTGGGGTGATCAGCGCTTTAAATGCTTGCTCACTCGGCTTGGTCACTTCAAGGGAGATGGTGGTATCTTCATACAGTTTTTCATACAGATTGATAACCTCTTTTTCATGAGGCGACATATGCATTTCAACCTGTGGTCGACTGTTCATATTATAGAGAAATCGAAACGTAAACGGCGCATTTTTTGAAACAACATGAAACTGAAAACGAGAGGATTTGAGGTGAAGGAAGTCTATGAGATGGGTAATAAAATCCATTCCAACAGCCGCTCCAGAGATGGGAATGGCAAAATGAATAGTCGTATCTTTGTGTGGATCAAGTTGAGATTTCCGATGATCCATGCGAGAGTCAGTGAGGTCGGTGTTGAGGTTTGGACTGAGAGGATATGGATTTACTTCAAAATTGACCGGTGGAAGCTTTGAGCGTCTTCCATATGCTTCAAGTCTATCTTTCGTTCTTTCACTTGGGACGAAGATAATGTCGGCACCAGGGATATACCAAATGTGATGAGGAGAGTCATCGGTGACCTGGACGACGATCGATACTTTGATTTTTCGATTCTCTATAATTTTTTCCTTGATTGCGGCGGCTTGATGGGCAAGTCCAAAATGAGTAGCTATGAGAAGTAGCTCATCGGGTATATTGAGCCGTTGGTCAATGATTGTGTTGATTTGACGGTAAAGAAGGTCTGCGTGAGAGCGTAAATACCAACGATACAATGGAGTTGTGAACTCTTCAGCGCTTCCTTGTTCAACCCATTCAAAGAATGCACGAGTGATCGTGTGTACGCTCATCATACGATGCATTGCAGTGATTGTAGTATCTTGAGAGCCAAGAAGAATGGGAGATGCCTCCGGGGGAAGTCCACGATAGAGTGCGTCGGTCACTCGTAGGTGTCCAAGACCTGCAGGTGCATATGCAAACACAAGAAGAAATGATTTTTTTGAAAGCGAGGAAAATGATGATTTCATTAGTATGTAATTTTAAGTGTACGAGATTCAAATCGCATTGAAAAGTGAAGATGCCCAATCAAGCCATTATGCACCAAATACGCACGAATACAACAAATTTATCGTTGACTTCGATCAAAGCACATGGGTATACTTAAAACCGCACATGAAATATCTAAAACGTGTTCTACGTATCTATACATCTATTCTTCCTATAGTTTTTTTGATGACGCTTTTTTCAACAACAGGGTATGCATTTGTTCCGGTTGTACAAAATGTGTCGATTACATTTCATTCTGCTGAAGATAGACTTGGAGCGACGACAGAGATTGGGGTAAAGATCAAAGAGGCTGATGAGTCAAATGCCAAATCTAATTCGTCTCCGCCCGGAACTTCTGGAAGTAATACTGTAATCGCAAACACAGTCGCGGCATATAATCCAGCACCTGAAAGAACATATTATTGGTGTTGGAAAACGCGTAATTTTGCTATTGGTTTTTGTAAACCTTCTCCAACACCAACCGTTTTGAGTACTCCGACTCCAACACAAGCAGAAAAAGAAGCAGCACAAACTGTAAGTGATACAAGTACAACAGGGGCCGAACTGGCAGATTGGTGTTATGATACGGATGGAGACAATAGTAAAACGAAAGGAGTGTGTGGTGATGCAACTGGTATCTACACAGATACCTGTCATGAGAATGGTGTTCGTGAATATGTTTGTGAAGGAAAATGGAATGGGAAAGAGTTCACCAAGCAACGGTGTGTTGCAAAAACTCTGTCTTGTTCGGGCGATAGTTTTTGTCAAATTGGTACCTGTGTAGAAAAATCAAGCTACATCCAAACTGTAGAAGAAGCCACAAGTGATACGTCAGCCCCAACAACAGCAAATCAAAATTCCGCCTCAACAAACCAACCAACAAAAACAGAAACAACGCCGCGAGAAACTCAGGTTGTCCAAGACAATACACATGAAGTAAAACCGTCATATACACCTCTTCCGACATCTCGTCCTAGTGAAGAAAGCGCGAACACGCCAACAACAGAAGTAATAGTTTTGCCACCGACCATAACATTTCCCACACCAGGATCAACCCTAGATGGAAAGACTTCTATCGCGATAGATGCAAAATTATTTTCATCCATAACTATCTTACTTCAGCCAGTTGTATCAATTGACGATAGAATATATTTGGGTAAAGTAAGCGCAAGTGGGAATAAGAATATAGAGTGGGACACAACTTTGGTGCCAAACGGAGAATACTACCTCTTTGCAGTTGCACACAAAGCAGTAGAAAAATTTATCTCAACTCCGATCAAAGTGGAGGTATATAACGATAAAGTTGTTGGGGAGGTAAAAACTCAACTTATTTTGCCATCAAAATTTAAACCGGAAACAGTTCCCGTAAACGATGATCTTACTTTTCAAGATATCGCGACAGAGACGAACGAAAGGGGACAAGCTGTGGTAATGCAAGGGAAATCCATTCCATATGCAATTATTTCGATCCTCATCTATTCAAATCCAATTGTTGTGACAGTGCAAGCGGATGCAAATGGTGTGTGGACGTATATACTTGAAGAACCACTTGAAGCAGGAGAACATACGGCGTATATCGTTGTTCCACAGGAAGATGGCACACAGGTGCGCTCAGAGCCAAATACCTTTATTGTGCCACCAGTATACGCATCAGTAGAAGATGATCTGGATCTCCAACAAGGAGTTGTACCAGAGTCAAATATAATCCGAAACTTCATTGTGGTTACCCTTCTTCTCATATTTGATGCGATCGCCATTCTTTCACTTGTGTATAGAATGAAAAATAAAAAAAAGAAGGACATATATGTGGGATAATGTATTCAAGAACAACAAGTATCTCGCACAGCTCATATATTCGATGATCGTAGTCATTTTGATTCCTTCAGCTCTTGTCATCAACACAATATACCTTCTTCGGAGTTTTTCACGCGACATGGATTATGAACTCAACAACAAAGCGCTTCTTGTCGAGTCAGTGATCGCGACACATCTTGTCGACAAACTTGAAAATGAAGCTGAGCTCAAATCAGTTTTGGACGATCTGGTTGCAGACCTTTCTGAAATTCGAGCTATTGAAGTGTTTCGTTTGAAAGATCAAAAGAATCTTTCGTTTACTACAACCGCATCCCTGACTCGTGCTGTGTACGATCCTGTATTAAATCATCTGGCATTTAGTGCTGGAAAAGCTTTTTCAAAAGAGATTTATGTAGCACTTGGAGGCAAACCTGCAGAGCGTATGTGGCTTGTTGCGTCACCCATGTATGGACAAGCGGGTACGAAAATCGGCGTCATAAATACATACGTTTCAGCTGCACAAATTGATGAAATTACCCAAAGAACAGTCAATGATTCAATAAAAATTTTATTAATTACGCTCGTTTTCATACTTCTTTTACTTATAAATCATTTTAGTCTATTTGAGCGAGCCGTTGCCTTTATCAAGCTTAAGGAGGTTGACGATCTCAAAGATGACTTCATCTCAATTGCAGCACACGAACTGAAGACCCCTTTGACCGTCATCAAAAATTATGCATATTTATTGGGAAAAAATGAACATATTCAAGGAAATGGAGAAATGCTTGATGAGGTAAATAAGATCATGTTAAGTTCCAGTAGACTCGGCGTCCTGGTCGATGATCTTCTTGATGTTTCTCGTATTGAAATGAATCGAATGAAGCTGGATGAGGAGACATTTAATATTGGAGACGTTGTTTCAAATGTCATAGCTCAGCTCACTGCTGAAGCTCAAAACAAACAACTTGCGCTCGTATACCAAAAACTCGAAACGCCAATATATGTAAGCGGTGATAAAAATAAACTTGAGCAAATATTCATCAACTTGATTGGAAACGCTATCAAATATACGCTTCAGGGAACTGTCACCGTGACTCACGAGCTTGAGAAAAAGAGCATAAAAACGAGTATAAAAGACACAGGAATAGGGATACCTCCAGACAAAATGAACAGATTATTTGAAAAATTTTCTCGTGTTTTCAATGAAAAGACCAAATACGTTCCTGGAACTGGTCTGGGACTTTGGATAACAAAAGAGCTTACTGCAAAGATGGGTGGAAAGATCTATGTCGAAAGCATTGAAAATACGGGAACTCAGTTTTCTGTTGTATTTCCGACGGTTCCATTTTCGACATCAAGTAGTGAAAATACCTCCGGTCCTTCTCCAGCTCAAGCTCCAGCTCAAGCGAATCCGCAATCTACGGAAAATACAGATGCATGAGACTTAGGTAAAGGAAGAAATTGCAAGGATCAAGAAGATGCCAAGAATAAACGGCACGATTTGAGTAGCTGAACTTTGTTTGTGGTGGTCTTCGTGAAGTTCGGGAATCAAGTCGGCTGCAGCAATATAGATAAATATTCCTGCAGTGATGGCAAGTGCTATTGGGAGTGTCCCCTCAAACGTATTCACAAAGAAATATCCCGCAAAACCTCCTAAAACAGCGGTGAGTGCTGAAAGAAAATTCAAAAATAGTGCGCGCTTCTTATCATATCCGGAATGAATAAGAACCATAAAGTCAGCAAATTCTTGTGGTATTTCGTGTGCGGCAATTCCAATTGCTGCAGATATTCCTGCAACCGGAGAGATGATTATGGTTGCTGCGATTGCAACGCCATCAATAAAATTATGAATAGCGTCCCCGTAGAGGATTAAAGATCCGATAGGCTTGATATTGTGTGTGTCATCATGATGATGGTGGTACCAGAGGACAGAACGTTCCATAAAAAAACTAAAAACAATTCCTAGCAAAGTATAGATAAGTACTTCTTCCCCTCCATCGTGTATTGCCTCAGATAGCATATTTATAAATGCGGCGGATAATAAAACTCCTGCAGAAAAACTGATAAATATACAGGTGAGCTTTCCTTTTAATAGATTTTTAGATGCAAATGTTGACACGCCTACAAAAGATAGAAGGCTGATGGCGAGATTGATGAGAATAATCCAAAAAAGCGTCATGGTTATTTGCAGTCCGGACATGTGCCGAAAAATGCCAATGAGTGTCGGGTTATATCATACGAAGAAGCATCATGAACTTCTTCAAGAAGACCCTTTTCTGATTGTAGCACAATGTCTTTTATGCTTGAACAAGAAGTACAAAAAAGATGATGATGGTGAGGTCGCCCTGTTACTTCATAATGAAGTTCATTGTCCATGAGGGGAACTTTTTCGATGATCCGCTCATTCAGAAGAAATTCAATTTCTCGGTATACCGTGGTGATATTGATACTCACTCCAATACGTTTCAGGATTTTATGAATACTAGATGCAGTTATTGGATGATCAGTATTTTCTAAAAGATTGATGATTGAGGATCGTGCTTGGGTCATGCGAAAGCCCTTTTCTTGAAGTTTTGAGATGTGCTGAGGTATCATATATTAATGCAACTTGTTTGCATTATATAATGAAATCAGACAGACGTCAAATTAATTAAAAAAAAATAAACCACAGAAATTTCTGTGGTTTATTTGTGTTTATGAAGGTTAAAGCCTACTATTATTTCTTTGCCTTTTTGATTTTTTTAACGGTTCGTTTTTTTGCTACTGGTTTCTTTGCCTTAACAGATTTCTTTACCACCTTCTTCACTGTTTTCTTTACTTTTTTCACTGGTTTTTTTGTGACTTTCTTTTTTGTTTTTGTTGCTACCATGAATATCTCACCACCTTTCAATCGATGTTTATGTTTTATTACCTATACATTCAATATGCGCAGAATAAAGAGTGAAATACAATAGGTATAGTAAAATACATACATGCACAGACTCTTATCGAAAAGAAAAGAAATACTAATAGTCTTTAGGTTTTGGTATATCTATATCACTTCCTACATGGTGCTCTTTGGATATTGGACTTCACTTGGTATTGAGAGGGTCAAAATACAACGGGTGGGATTACTGAGCGGTCAGATAGCTGTGTGGTTTTTTATTGCAACGCTTCTTCCAGGAATTGCCAGAAGATTCAAAATTCAACACATTGCCTTTACATTTCTCATGTCCATCCGAAGACAACTTGGAGTGAGCATGTTTTTGCTTGGTTTATTGCATTATGTATCTCTCCGTCTCTTTCTCGTGCTTTTTGCTGGGGTGCCACTCGATATGACACCACCAGTTTTTGAAATATTCGGATTTTTTGCGTTATATTCTCTTGTCCCACTATATATTACATCAAACGACTATAGTGTAAAAAAGCTTGGGGTGTGGTGGAGGAGAGTACACAGTATTGCCTATATCACGGTGTGGCTCATATTTGGTCATGTGGCTTTGCAGGAATTTGAAGTGGTTGCGATTGTGTTGGGAATTGTAGCGATACTTGAAGTTGCGTCCCTCATCTATCATCGACGTCCTTCCGTGTAGCTACTTTTTCGGAAAAAGACATACCATGTCATCCCTACGGTATACATCGTGTAAAGTGATGCTCAAAGAACTCCATTCAAAATTTTATAAAAAACAGTTAATTCTGGATGGTTTGTTGTACTAACTTTTGATCTGTCACTTTTTGAATACAATAAACAAACACGAAATAAGTACTATAAGAGATAAGTTCAAGAAGTGATGGTCTACTTGTATAGCCAAAAACTACTCTCAATACGCTTCCCAATGTGCTTGATTGATCCAGAATGTGAGATATATTGAACAAGGGATCAAAAGAAAATATTGGTAACAGTCCTGCTTCCTGAAATTCATGGACGCCATGCGCCAGCAAACCAGCTGCAAAAAGGAGCAAAAAAATACTGGTGATATTAAATACCAAAGACAAGTTAGCCTTTATTGCCCAGCGAAAAAGCGCATACCCAAATGCTAAGGCAGACACTATACCGATCACAGCGCCGAATAATTGACTCGATGCACCTGCTAAACTACTTGCTTTCAGGTATAAAACGGTTTCGACACCTTCACGAAATACCGTACTGGTAATCAGAATGAATATACCTAAGCCATATCCTTCTTTTGCATGAAGGGCAACTTGTTCTGTCAATCGTTTTGCAATATCTTTTTGTTTGTGTATCCACATGATCATCCATGTCAAAAAACCAACAGTCACAAACATGAGTACCCCTTCGAAAATTTTTTCAGACTTTCCTTCAAATCCCCCAAAGAACACTTCAAGCACAAAAGCAAGAATGATTGAAATTGCAACTCCTACACCAACACCGTACCACACAAATTTTTTAAAGATATTTTGATGTGTTTTTGTGAGAAAAGTGAGAACAATTCCAACAACGATTGCCACTTCAAGAGTTTCACGAAATGTGATAAGAAGTGAAGAAAACATAATGCATTTTTAAATTTATAATCGAATAAAGAAATTCTAAAAAACTTATCTAACACTAATCAAGTGTTAGATATCTATTTTTGGTTTATATTCAAGAAAAGCTTTTAATGACAAGCTATATACTTTATCCATGAATTCCTTATTCAGTTCTCTCCAAACATTGCCTGCAACACAATACTTTTCTTTCGGACATATTCTTTTGAAATTACTATTAATATTTGCCGGACAACATATCAAATGTTGTTTTTTTGAAAAAATACTCAGTATTTCTCCCATTTTTATCTCATGAGGATCTCTCGTGAGATAATATCCTCCGTTTTTTCCTTCAACAGCTTTAATAATACCTGCTTCACGTAATTCGTTTGCTAAATTTCGTAAAAATAATGAAGAAATCTTATATTCTTTTGCTATGTCAGAAAGGGGAACAAGGCGCTTTTTAAATGCCTCTGCAAGCGTTCCTATGATTACAATTGCATAGTCTTCTCTTCTGGAAAATCGAATCATAATACATCTTTCTAAATCATACCCTAATTATGGCAGCTCCTATAAGAGTAAATATTTTCTTCCCATAAACATTATTGCTATAGCGGAAAACAGTATGAGTATGTGATACTAACACTAACTTTATGTTAGTTATACTACTTGATGACATAAATAAAATCAATGTAAAAGCCTAATCGACGATGGTTCAGATCCAATCTAATTTTTTGATACAATAATCCCAATGAATACTATTCCATCGTCAACAAAAGCCTTTACCACCGCATACCGCTCGTATTTGCAAAAGAACGGAGTATTGAAAATCGATCAGTTTATCGATTTATATCAACAGATGAGTCCTTCTTTGCATAAGCATGCTGCAACTAATTCAATTGATATTGAAGCTTTTATGTACTCATTTCTTCGACTTCCCCGTATTATTCATGAAGCGCAAGATATTGTCATGGCACAGATTACCGAAAGTTTTGCACGGGAGAGCTTTGAGATTGACGTATGGGAGGAAGTTCATGCTTCCGCGCGTCGCCGGAAAATGTATTTTGATGGTGAGAAAACGTTGGCGACGTATATAAACTCAGTCACCGACCTTGATGATATGGTCGGACTCCTGACATCCTTTTCGATTGAGTGGAATAAAATTCACCAGAGATTGCAGTCATTTTCCAAAAAATTTGATCAATCAAACGAGGATGAGGTGCAAAGAATATTAGAAATTGATGATGACAATTGGAGAAGGATTTCTCGTATTTGGGATTCAGACACAATGAAGCGACTTGAAATAATTAAATCAAAAAAACTTTCCTTTTCCATCCGACTTCTTCGCGGTCATTATGTCGATTATAAAAAGGCGGCTCAACGATGGTTTGAGTATATTGTCGAGCATACTCAACATAAAGATCTTCGAAACAAGCCATTTTATTTTATTTCTTCAAACACTCATAGTATTGTGAATAACCTCACCGGATGGGTGACAAAAGTTGAACCGGAGCTGATTTCCTACATAAAAGAGCACAAAATGAAGCAACTTGTCGAATATTGGAAATTAATTGAAAAAGGAGAACATGATGGATCACGTGAAAATTTTCTCTGGTATATTCTCAAAAAATATGAAGTAGATCATCCCGAAGTAAGAAAACAAAGAGAAAAGTATGAACAGTCATTGGGAATTGACTTTATTGAAGCCAAACACTATTTGGATATTAATGCACAGGTTATTCCTCTGAAAGCGATACGCAATTCCGGACTTGCCGGAAAGCTTGACTGTGATCTTTCATCTTTTGAAAATTCTGAAGCACATATCCTAAATATTGATTATCCTCTCGGATCTGGTGCCTATATGGTGTTATCCACTATCCTTCGCAATGTTAATAATCCTCAAGGTGTGTATATTCTCGGGAAAGCCTCATTTCTCAAGGGAAATTTGGGAGATATTGGTTTGCCAAAGCAAATATTTGACACGTATACCAACAATACATACCAACTTGAAAATGCTTTTACCAAAGAGTATTTCAAAGACTTTAAAACCGGTTCAGTTGTCGACAATCAAATGGTCGTTTCAACAAAAGGGACACTACTTCATCCAGATGAGGTTATTAAGAAATATTTTATGCAAGGGTATTCAGTTATTGAGATGGAAGATGGACCATATCTGAATGCATTGTACGAAACAACCCACTTCAATCGATATCCAGAAGAAGAAACTATTCCCCTGTCAGGAAATCCAATAGATGTTGGCATCATCCACTATGCGTCAGATACACCGTATACTAAGGCAATTACTCTGGGAACGCGTAATTTGGGGTATGAAGGGGTCGAAGCTACCTATGTATCTTCTCTTGCCATTTTACGGCGAATTGTGGAGATGGAGGTGAGAAACTGATGGTACCATTGATTCATCTGCTGAGGTATAATGCCCTTAATGTCATCTTTTGACTCTTTCACCAATCTTTATTCTCTTTCAAAAACATTGAGGTTTGAGTTGATTCCAGTTTTAACCAAAGAACAAGAAAATGACATTATTCGAGAAAAAGGATATTCAAGTGCTATTGAAGTTACTAGGCAAGACAGAACAGAGAAATTCTTTGTCGAAAACAAATACGAAATTTTTGAGGTTGACATTGAACGCAAGAAACGATATCGAGCATTGAAATATTATTTAACCGAACTTCATAAGCTGTTTATTAAGGATGCGCTGAGTAAAGCGAAAGAAAACAATACTTTTAGCTTTTCAAGTTTATTTGAAAAGTATAAAAATTTTGAAAAAGAGAGTAATGACAACAAAAAATCTCAACTTGCCAAAGAAATTAGCGATGAAAAAGCTGGGCTAGCAAAATTCTTTGGAAATAAAGATGGTAAAGGTGGTTTATTCCAAAAGACCGCAGAAGATTACTATGATTGGCTGAAAGCCAATCTCAATGAAAACGAAAAAATTCAAGATAACAAAAATGAAAAGCAAAAAAAGAATAATATTTTACTCTCACAAAATGTTTTGTTGATTCTTGCCAAGAAAATTCAGAACGATAACATAAAAGAAAAAATAGAGAATGACAAGGATGGTAATAATCTATATGCACTAAATAATATTGAATATCTCAAAAAAGGAGAATTGAAAGAGGGCACTCTGACAGAATATTTCCAAGGTTGGTCTACATATTTCAAAAATTTTAACGAAATCAGAGGGAACCTTTATAAAGATGATGGTAGAAAAGAAGATGAAGGCGATACAGAAAATGAGATAAAGATAAGAAAAGCAAATGCAGGGCAAATCACCACCCGCATCTTGGATGAAAATTTTGAAATTTTTGTTATGAATTCTATTTGGGCAGAAACAAATAGAAAAAATATAAAAACAGAAGATTTTCAAAATAAAAATATTGAAGATGGAATTAGTATCTTTGCACCAGAGTTTTATGTTTACTGTTTACTGCAAACTGATATCAATACATATAACGCCAAGGTCGCCGAACTAAATAAATTCTTTAATGAAAGTAAAAAGTCAAAATCAGAGATAAAATATCTCAAGACGCTTCAAAAACAACTTATCTTAACAGATAAGCCAAATGGCGAAGAAGACGATTTTGCCCACGAAATACTGGATGATGACGAACTGATAAAAGGACTGGAAGATTTTTTTATTCTTTCAAAAAGAAAAATAAAAGGTATAAAAACGTTTCTACAAGATAAGATCGAAAATGGTCTTGAAGATATCCAACTTAACGAAAACCAGTTGCACTATTTCTGCACTAAATACTTTGGTTCATGGTCATATATAAGAGATTTATATTACAAGCAAAATAATGTTGCAAATGCAGATCAGCATAAAAAAGACAGTGAATTTAGAGATAAAGAGGGGATATCCAAAGTTGCTATTTCGCTCCTAGAAATTAAGGAGTTGTTGGACAAAGATACAGGCGAAAATTTCATAGAAACGATAAAAAACGGTTGGTTTTCCCGTGATTACAAAGATCCTTCCAAAACAAGTATTACTATGCTGAAAAATGCAGGGGTTTATAAAGAAGAATCAGGAAATTTTGAGAATTTTCTTTCATTCCTAAAATTTGAATTAAATTCATTATTGAACGGGAGGACTTTTTTAACCAAAAGAGAGCAAGAGGATAAAGAGAAGATAAAAACAACCAAGAAATCTCTTGAAAATTCACAAAAAGAGGGAGAAAGAGTTGATGAGTTACTCCTTAATAAATTCTCTGAGGAAAACTTTACTCAAGATATTGCGGATAGTTTTGGAAAGAAGCAGGAAAAATTTGAATCGGCGTTCACCGATCTTAAAAAGGCTATTGAGAATAAACAAAAACTGCAACGTGCAAAGGATTTTGAATGTAAAAAAGCTATAAATGAATTTTGCACAAGAGTTTCTGATATAAATAGATTTTTTGCTTTGCTTAGCGTGCCAGAAGGAGTGACATCTGGGTTTCTTAATACAGTCGTGACAGAATTTAAAGAAGATAATCAGATCGTGCCACTATTTAACGCCATCAGAAACTACATTACCAAAAGACCGGAAGAGACTGAAAAAGTA
>Ga0210057_1004465_pt1 | contig 18573 bp, 20 predicted proteins | sample CryGeyCG2114_010_2_FD_183968 | JGI IMG/M metagenome (GOLD analysis project Ga0210057, IMG submission 183968) | Groundwater microbial communities from aquifer - Crystal Geyser CG10_big_fil_rev_8/21/14_0.10 (SPAdes) (version 2) | ecosystem: Environmental > Aquatic > Deep subsurface > Groundwater ...
AAAATAAAAAGGAATCCTATTCCTTAATTAGCTATATTATAGCAAAAATAAGCCGTTTCTGGAAGCTTTTATAGTATATAAATGTGGACTAAATATGGCTAAAACTAGGCTTTTTTTGAGGCAAAGACTATCTTACTTCCCAACCTCTATTCTGGACAGCTTCATATACACTATCCATTAAAATATTTACTTCATCGTCAGTTAAGGTTCTGTCGTCTGATTGAAATACAACCCTAACAGCGTAAGAGGTTTTATCATCTTTTTTATAGACATCGATAATATCTATTCGCTTAACAAGATCGGTTCTAAGATTATCTTTTATAAACTTAACAATATCTCCCTCTTCAATATCTCTTGCCGCCCAAAAAGATATATCTCTGTAAATAAATGGATATGGAGAAATGGGGATAAATTTTTTATCACCGACAATCACTTTTTGTATATCAGTGTATGAATCTATATCTGGTAGAGTATCTAAATACTTATCTATATTTAAATAAATAGACATATTCTTATTATCTTTTTCTAATACTCTATATTCAATATTACCTCCAAGCTCTTGAGGAATTTTATTAATAACTTCAGATGCTTCTCCTATTTTTAATGAGGCAATACCAAGTTGAGTATATTCATCGTCATTTTTAAAAACATTACCTATTTCAAAAATTCTAGGGTAATCAATACCAAGAAGTTTAGAGATCGAAGAATTAAAGTCGATTGAATCAGTTAGACCTCCCTCTAAACTTTCTCTCAAATAATTTTTATCAGTGGCCAAGGCATTCCTAAGTTCAAACTCTCCTTTATTTCTAAAAGAGTATGTCATAACTTCATCAAAACCACCCTGAGTTAAAATGTCTTTAATTTTCTCAATGTAGTAAAACTTTTTGTTTACTTTAGGACTAAAATCTAAACTAGATGGTTTCTTAGACTTCAATCTATAAAAACCACTAACTCTGCCTATTTCCTCAATCAAATCCTCTGTATTACCACTAACCATAAAACCGGGTCCAGAGCGTAGATCTAACCTCTCTTGTGGAATAGAGACAACATACCTCTCTTCTCCATTGGAGATAAATCTTCTAATTCCGACAATATTTTTAAAAGCTGGAGAGGAGTCTAGGTCCTCAATAACCACTTTGCCAACATGCCAATTACCAGAAGCATGAGCAATTTTTCCATCTCCTAAATATATACCTCCGTGATTTAATGTTGGTATTCTAGTGCCAGGCAAGAAGTCTTTAGTAGAACTGTGAACCACTTCCACCTCTTTTCCTAATCTATCAATATATTCTCTACCACCACTGTCTCCTTTTGAAAAAACAACATCTCCGACCTCTAAAGAATTTCTATTAACTTCTTTCCCATATAAAAATTGATCGGCCGTCATCCGAGGTATAGCTATCCCCAATTGCGCAAACACGTAAGCCGTAAATGAAGAACAATCAAAAAAATCTGGTGCATCATAAGTAATACTCGCCCCATATTTATAAGGTTTATCGAGTAAGCCAACAATTACCTGGTCAAGTAGATCTCTTGGAATAACTTTAGAATAACTAAACGATGCATATTTTTTCATCCTATCTAAAATACCCAGAATCTCTTCATCTTTAAAAGAAGTTCCTAAAACTTTATTTATTTCATTTAAAGAGGCTCCTATTTTATATGTGCCAACCCCTCGTATTTTTCCTTTTTCAAAATTATCTAACAACTCTTCACAAACCTCCCCCTTAGCAATTTCTTCAATTAAAAAAGAAAGTCTGTTCATGGCAACCTCTGCGAGAGCTGGGCTTAAAACACCTTCAAATCTTTTAGATGCATCGGTCCTTAAGTCTAAAAATCTAGAAGTCTTTCTGATATTTGTGCCGTCAAAATTACAAATGGAAAGGACGATGTTTTTGGTATTTTCATCTATGCCAGAGGAGGCTCCGCCCTTAATACCGGCAATATCAAGAGGTTTTTTGGAATCTGCTATAACAAGCGCTTCGGAATTTAATTTATACTCGATATTATCAAGAGTTGTAATGCTCTCTCCTTCTTTTGCTTTTCTGATTATGATTTTTCCTTCTTCTATTTTATCCAAATCAAAAGCGTGAACTGGTTGTCCTGTCTCCCACATAACTAAATTTGTTATATCTACAATATTATTTTTGGGTTTACCGCCTTGTGATTTAATTTTTTCTTTTAACCAATCTGGTGATTCTTTTACTTCTATATCAAATACGACTCTCTTCATGGCTCGTTTAACCAATTTAGCATCTTCTACCTCAAGGCTTATATAGTCAGAACTTTTTTTCCCATTTTTGACTTCATACAAATTATTTGGAATCTTTATATTTTTGTCTAAAATAACTGCCACCTCTTTTGCAATACCCCAATAAGATAATGCATCATGAGCTCTGTTTGGTAATACGTCTATATCTAAAATAAAATCCTCCCCCTCTTTCTCTACACTCTCAACTTCAAAAGAATGTAGGGAGATTTTTTCAGCTAATTCCTCTGGCTTTGATAAAGCTCCATCAAAATATTCATTTAGCCATCTATAAGATACTTTCATTTTTATTCTTTACTTGGAAACTGATTAACTAACCTCAGGTCGCCAGTATAAAACAACCTCACATCATCAATACCAAATTTAAGCATTGCGAGTCTGTCTATTCCCATACCAAAAGCAAAACCTTGATATTCTCTTGGATCAATCCCAACATTTAATAAAACCTTGGGATGAACCATTCCCGCACCCATTATTTCTACCCACTTCTTACCGCCCTCTGGCCTCATATCTACTTCTATACCAGGTTCAACAAATGGAAAATAACTGGGGCGAAAACGAATCTCCATTTTTTCACCTAAAAATTTTTCAAAAAAAACTTCGAGAATGTATTTCAAATTAGATAAATTTACATCTTTACCTATCATCAAACCCTCTAGCTGATGAAATTGGGCTTCATGGGTCGCATCTGTCGCCTCATATCTAAATACCTTACCTGGAACAATAAGTGCGAGTGGAGGTTTGTTTTCCTCCATATAACGAGCTTGCATTGGGGAGGTATGTGTACGAAGCAACTTTCTAGAGTTTTCTGGTTTTAACCAAAAAGTATCCCACATGTCACGTGCTGGATGATCTGCGGGAATATTCAATTTGTCAAAATTATACTCTTCTGTCTCAACCTCACCACCAAGCGCAACCTCAAAACCAAGATCTTTAAATATTAAAAACATCTCTCTCATAACCTGGCTAAGTGGGTGGTAGTGGCCTTTTTTATCTTTCATACAATAGAAAGTATAAAGTATTATGTATTAAGTATAAAGTCTTAATTTTATTCAAAAAAAAGACTGGACAAGGTATACAAACAGATAGTAGAATACTTCTGCTTATATGCCACCTTAGCCCGCCCGAACGACTGAGTTCGTTCAGTCGGGCGGGCTCAGTTTAGTTATGTATTACGTATACGTTTTACAAGATGCGAACGGTAAAAGATATAAAGGTATAACTAGTGATTTGGAGAATAGGTTGCGTGGGCACAGATCAAAAAATACAAAAAGTACTAGAAATATGTCTGATATTAGTGTAATTTATTACGAGACTACTGAAGATAGAATTTCTACTAGAAAAAGAGAGGAGTACTTGAAGTCTGCAGCAGGAAGAGCTTTTTTGAAGAAAATTGTTTAAATACGCCACCTTAGCTCAGTTGGTAGAGCAACGGTTTTGTAAACCGTAGGCCCTCGGTTCGAGCCCGAGAGGTGGCTCCAAAAATAAAAAGTTCATCTGCTAGTTGGCAAATGAACTTTTTATTTTTCCCTAAATTTCCAAGTCCTTTTTTTCTATCCCATTCATTTCATCTCTTATCTCCTTTTTCGCATCTAAGACACTACTCAAGAACTTTGAGCCATTACCATTACCTTTACCAAGTTTTCTCTTACCTCGAATAATATCATTCATATTATTCTTACTAAAAACTTTAAGCAATTTTTTGTGATTACCTTTTTTTATTTCGGAATGAGCTCTTTCAATACCAGACTTAACAACCTCGACTGTTTTCTGAGAACCAGACGCTACCCCACTCTCAAAAACCTTACTGACATTGTGGGTGATTTCTTTTCCGGAATTATTTTGCCAGTCTCTTATAAAAAACAGTCCTAGTACTCCGATTATTCCTAGAAAAATAGTTATTATAGAGATTGTCATATCTCTTTAAGCGCCAATTATAAATTTTTCAAATTTACCCACCTCAGTTCTTTCTCCAAATTTTTGAGTTGCTCCTTTTATAAGATCTTCAATAGTCTTATCACTGTCTTTTATAAAAGATTGGTTCAAAAGAACTTTATCTGAAAAATAAGAATCTAATTTACCTTGTAGGATTTTTTCCTGCATATCAGCTGGCTTACCTTCCACCTCTTTAGCTATAATCTCTTTAGCTTTTGCCATTTCTTCTTCGTTTATATCATTTGCGGTCAAATATTGTGCGTCTGTAGCGGCTACTTGCATAGCGATATCATAGGCTAGTTGTTTAAACTCATCATTGTTAGCAACGAAATCTGTTTCGCAGAGTAATTCTACCATCGCACCAACTCTACCAGTGCTATGAATATAAGAAGCGACTACGCCAGACTTTAATTCTCTGTCTGCCTTCTTTTCTGCCACTTCATTGCCTTTTCTTTTTAAAACAACTAGAGCTTTTTCTAAATCTCCGCCTGTTTCTTCTAAAGCCTTTTTGCATTGCATAACAGAGATACCTGTTTTATCTCTAAGTTCTTTAACTTGTTCTGTTGAAATCATAATACTAATTACTAACTTAAAACTAATTATACCAATAAATACAAATATTGATTCGTACTTTGTGCTTTCGTTCACCTAAACAGGTGACTATCTACTATTCGGTGTATTTTCTACTTTCTCAACAGGAGCTTTCTCCAAACCTTCACGATAAGCTTCTCCAAGAATTCTTAAAATAAGTTCAATACTTGATTTGGTAGTATCATTTGCAGGAATAGGATAATCAACTAAGCTCAGATCGCAGTCTGTATTTGCTATTGCTACAACAGGCACCCCCATTTTTCTTGCCTCATCAACAGCAATCTCTTCATAACCAGAATCAACTACAACCATGGCTTCTGGGGCTCTTTTTAGAGTAGAAACTCCACCAAAAGTATTTTCCAGTCTCTCTTGATCTCTATCAATTAAAAGCCTTTCTTTTTTTGTATATTTATCTAGTTCGCCCTTCTCCTTCTTGTCTTTGATATCAAGAAGTTTTTGTATCCTTTTTCTAATTTCTGAGAAATTTGTCAAAGTTCCTCCAATCCATCTTCCAGCAACATACGGCATACCAATAGACTCTGCGGTAGACTTAACAATCTCTCTAGCTTCATTTTTCCCTCCTACAAAAAGAATAGTGGCTCTCTTTTCACCTAATACTTTTATAAAAGCAACTGCTTTTTCTAGTGAGGTGCTGGTTTTTTCTAAATCTAAAATCTCAACGTTATTTTTAACGCCATATATAAATTTCTTTGTAGTTGGGTGCCTTTTTGACTTTGAATAGCCATAGTGAGCACCAGCTTCAAACATTTCTTTAATCAATTTTTCTGACATATTTAAAACCCAATTAATTTCCTGGGCAGAGAAAGTTTACCAAAATAGAGATATTTTGGCAACAAGTCAGTGATTAGGGTATGGGGTATAGGGTATAGGGTAATTATTTTTTAGATAAAACTGATATCAACTTGTTGAGCGTCTTCATAATTTCTACCAATTCAGAAGAAACAAAACCGACACTTTTCTGCCAAACTTTTAATTCTTTATAAGAGGAAAGTCCTATACCCTATACCCTAATGGCTAAACCCTAGTCACTATCTTAAAATTCCTCAAATCTAATAGTATCCTCTGTATCATCTCCAGCACTAGCACACTGTGGATCATTGCCATCAATAAAGCCGTCTTCATCGTTATCTATACCATCAGAACACTGTGGGGGGTTTATTGCCCCAGAATCTTCAGAGTCATCATCTGGATCATAAGTTCCTCCGTCACTAGGACCATTTCCTCCGCTAGTTAAACAATCAGGATCTTCTTCATCAACCCAACCATCTCCATCATTGTCAACTCCATCAGAGCATTGTGTTCCACCGCCAGGACCACCTGATGTAGAGACAGTGATAGTAATAGAGCGACAGTTGTTTGATTCATTTAATTCGGTGATCAGATTGGATTGATCTGCACAAGCTTGTATAGTCCAACTCCCTTCAGTAGCCACCCAAGTGTTCGAGGACTTTGCTATAGAAGAACTACTTGCTAGAGCACTAGCGGTCTCATCTGAAACAACAGTGCCATTTCTTGTAAATCGAATAATAAAACTCCCGTCGCCATTTGTGTTTGTGTTAGCTGTACCTTGGTTAAAGACTGTTCCGTCAAATTTAATGTTATCGCCAACAAGAAAAGAGTTCCCGGACTGCCCGGTAGAAATATTTCTAGCGCTTAATGCATTAGTAATCAAATCTGGAGTATCTGGTGTCTCTGTTAAGAAGTTGAATACAAAAGATATTGTTCCGTTTTCTGCAACTGTCTTTGTCTCTACTCCGTTCGAAATATTATCTAATATTGCTCCATTCGGACCTCCACTGACATAAGAAATAGTCCAAGTCCCAGCATCTAAATCAGAATGGCTAGTATTAACAGATGACCCGTTGATAGTTGCAGGACCCAAAATTTGATATGAAATTGCTCCGGTCCATGGAGAGCCATCTAGTGTAGCTGTTGTGTTTATTGTTGAGGTATTATTTGACTCTGGAGATACTGTGACACTAGCAGAAGCGGTTCCAGTGCCCCCTGCCCCAGTACAAGAAACTGTGAAGGTGGTGTTTGAAGTTAAGCTTGAAGACGCATCACTTCCCGATGTAGCGCCTCCAGTTGAAAAACCAGCCCCAGCTGTTGCTGTACAAGAGGTGGCATTTGTTGATGACCAAGTTAAGGTTGTTGATCCCCCGCTCGATACACTGGTTGGATTTGCTGAGAGGGTGACGGTTGGAGCACTAGGTGCTGCGCCAACATTAACAGTCACGCTATCAGTCGCGGTTGAATTAAGGGCTCCCGGACAAGAAATGTTATATGTTTTTGAACTTGTTAAATTACCAGTTCCTATTGATCCGCCTGAAGAACTTTTTGAACCACTCCAGTCACCTGAGGCTGTACAAGAACTTGTGACATTAGATGTAGACCAGCGCAAAGTTGTGGCGGTATTGTATGCAATAGAAGTGCTATCGGCTGTTAAATCTACTGTAGGTGGAAGAGATACTGTAGCGGTCCTAGAACAATTATTGTCTACTGAAGTTTCGACTGTCTCAGAAACATTATTATTTGGATCAACTTGCACTTCAAAAGTGTGAGTACCAGCACCTGTCACAGAGGACTTTGTGGCTGAACGAGAAAGAGAATTATTTTTTGCAAGGCTTAACCCAGTATAACTTTTATAAATACTTCCGTTGTCTGTCACCACAACATCAAAACTCCCAGATGGAGCATCTCCATTATTCGTGACGGTAAAGGACATGGTTGTCCCATCTCCACTGAGTAATAAGTTGGGAGCCAAAGAACAGCTGTTTACGTTGAGGTTTGGTTTGGATTGAGGTGTGATTGTGAAATTAATTGTCCTATCCCAATTTAAAAAAGTATTTGTCACTGGAGCATATCCATCAACTTCAAACCTAACCCAATAATCCCCTGCGGATAAATCATCTATATTGTTAAATCTGAAGGTAACATCGCGCAACTCCTCTCTAAGAGTCGGGATTCCTGTACAAAGTGGGGATTCTCTTGGTTCCCTCAAAATATCTGATAAAGTCACCTTCTTTGTCCCCGCCCAACTAGTCACAATATAAATATCCATTTCATAAGGAGTCTGACGAGGATCTCCTTGATAATCACATTGTTCCACCTGGTGTCCAGAAGTGAAAGAAGCAGAAAAATCTATAGATGTTACTGAACCTAATTCAAATGTTGAGGGAGCGCTCATAGACTGATTATAAATAGTTCCCTTAAGATTTGTTATTGGCCCAGCTTCAACCTTATCTACCCAAATAAAAAATACGGGTAAAAGTACGAAAAATAAAAATATTTTATTAAAAATCTTCATACATTAATTATACAATTTTATCTATTCTATAAAAACAAATGTGTGAAAAAGAAAAGCCGTGACCTTACTGGAGCTACCAGTTTGGTCACGGCTGTGACAACATTCGATTCAGTTAGTGAGGGGTAATTTCCCCACTGCAACTGAATTCAAGATTGGTATATTCGTAAGCTCTTGCCCCCTGTCCATAAAAACGAATCGGGACTTGTGTACCATCCACGAAAAGGCCTTCTGCCCTGAAGTGAGATACACTATCAGGATCATTTGGATCAAAGCTAGCAGCTACATCGAGTACATAAACTTCATCGTAAGGGAAACCGTCCCGACAAGGAATCTTGGCGATCTCCTCCTCCGGCAGATACCACCTAATGAAGTTGTCCCGACGATACTGCTGGAAACTAAGCACTTTCGGGTTACCGCCGTTTCCGGGCTCCCAAAAAAACCTAGTTAAACTACCTCTCCGCTCCGCCGACGCCTCAGGCCACCTCGTCCTCGTATACTCGATACGAGCCGGGCCCTCGTAGAGAGGATCTCCACCGCAGGGAAACTCCACCCAGGAGTCCTCCCCAGCATTACGCCGAGGGGGAATGACGTTGCCGATCTTTTCGATCGAGCGCCAATCCTCGATTTTCACCGAGGACCCGTTGAGATGCTCCTCCCCGTCTGTATCGAGCCAGGTGATATACATCTGGCAGATAGACGAGCCGTCGGCCTTCACTCCGATTTGTCCAAACTCGGAGTAGAGCCAAGCCTTCTTAGGCGCCCGCCACTTGAACTTACGAGCACCAGCCTTCTTCATCCGAGCAGTCCAGGGAATCCCCAGACCGTCGATGATTGTGACATAAGGAGCCTTGCTCTTGTCGAGCTTGAGCCCCTTCGGAAGATCCTTCTTCTTCGGAGCCTTCCAGGTGATGGATTCGTAGGAAATTGTTGCATCCCACGGCACGTACGCTTCCGCCGCCGACATGACCGTAGAGGTCTGTGCAACGGCAGTGGAGTTCATCATCGTCCCAGTGGCAAAGGCCAGGGAGACGATGACCAGAATGAGAGCTCTGATCTTCATGTGACCTCCTATGGTCTTATCTTGATATTGATGTTGTCAAACTAACCACACTATCAAGTGCGGTCCTCGTACTTTCTACCTAAATTATAGCACCTAAACACAAAAAAGTCCACTGTCAAGCAAAAAGGTGTGGATAACCCCTCTACCCAGTAAATAGTATGATTTTGTTGTCTCGAACCAGCGCCACTTATTATGATCTTACAGGCCTTACACAAATCTAGAGCTAAAATCAGAAAGCTAAATATAAAACAATACTATTTCTGGGTGAGGGGTGGATAACCCCTCTACCCAGTAAATAGTATGGATTTGTTCTTGAATAAACCTTAGATAAATACTAAAGTCTGTTTTCTGATATTAAAATACAATGTTCTCTTAAATCTCAATTGGAACAATACTATTTCTGGGTGAGGGGTGGATAACCCCTCTATGTTAAGACTAAACTTCAATAATATCCCTAACTTCCTCGTATGAATCAATATTATTAAGTAAAATGATTGTCCTATCAATTGGTTTTAGCTCAGAAAAATTATGGACTAATTCTATCTCCTCCTCTTTTTTATTTATTTTAAATAAAACCCCAATAGAAATAACCACACCATCTTTAGTCTTGTGTTCGACTCTTAATATCTGTCCTTTTTTGAATTTACTATTCATCTATTTTCATTTAAAACTTTCAACGCCAGTAATTAAACATCTGGGGATAACCACCACTGATATATCCTCTTCAAATTTATGATTTTGAAGTTTATTAGAAAGATTTAATGTGGTTGGATTTATAAGAATAATTCTATCCTCTAGTATCTCAAGAACCTTACCCTCAGAATACATTTTGCTACATTCTCTCGGTATATTTTCACCATCAAAATATGTTATATCATCCCACCACACACCTACTGGAGTATCTTTATTTATAAGAGAAATATTCTCCTCGGGTAATCTATAATATTTATTATTTTCTTCAAAAACCACTGCCGATTTAGGAATTAAAATACCTCTTTCAGATTTATAATCCTTTGAATACGAAAACAAAACTTTTATAAAATCTTTTTTCGATTTAAGATCACCAACAAGACCGACACAATAATGTGTTTTAAAATTAGCACTAATATAAGGGAGAAACCGTTCTCCTTTTTTAAAATAATAAGCGTCAATATATTTAATGGCTGATATATTGCCCATAAATTAATTTTATATTAAAAATTGGGGCGACAGAATCTCTCGATTGCGTCGCCCCTGTGGGACAGACCCCCTTCTTTTGGGTATAAGTAAACCAACGACAGTGCTAGTTTAAGCTAACTTAAATATACTAAATAAAACAAAGGGTCTATTTTGTAAACAAAGCCCTGCTACCTGTATCATCCACCTCAAGCAAGGCATCATTCAAATATAATTCTTTATTAGTTAAAGCGGAATCTTCATTTTCGCCGTCATATAAAGTTGGATCAGATACCCAAACAAATCCACTATTATTACCTAGAGAAGATTCTGGCTCTTCTGCACATTTAAAAGTGTCGAAATCTATATAATCCATTATGCAAGATTCTGCCTCAGATCCTTCAAATTCTATATAGAGTGTCGGTAACAAAAGATTTTCAACTGTTGGTTCTGTAAAAATTTCTCCAACTCTTCTATAAACAAAGCCTGTTTTTGAATCATCTTCAATCACCGCAGCCTGGTATTTCTCTCCCCCTTGTTCAGTATTATTAAAGAACCCCAGCCAAACCGATGCAATCAAAACCAGAATGACCACAGCCCAACCCACTGAACTCAATTCGAAATCATCGTGAGGCTTTTCTCCCATATTTTCTGGCATAACCTTTATTGGATCATCTAAATTCATTCCTTCCATTTTTACTTTATTAACCTTATAAACTTTTTAACTACTTAGTATACGAAACATTAACTAAAACAACTCCGTTTTGATCTTTTATTGTTATAGAGAATATTTCACTACCTTTCTGTCCGTACAAAAAAACCATATTTGTTTTATTAACTTGGTTTTTTAAAGCAAAATTATTTGCTATCAAAAATCCTTCAAAAATCTCTGTGTTTTCTAAAAGACTGAGTCTTGAATTATAAGAAAGGGTAGATTGTTTTAATGCGTCTCCTGCCGGTGTATATCTATAACTATCTGCTGATTCAACCCCTCTCTCTATTGGGAAATTTTCTGGAAAATCAGAGCGCACGTCGTCAAAAGAAGCCTCTTCAACATAAATATCGTTATTTCCTAAATCCGGATTCGTGAAATCATCCCCTGTTATACTTTTTTGAGAATTAAAATATGCCCAGAAGAAAAAACCTATTGCTAAAATAGCGATTAGCCCAATAACACTAAAAATAATTTCTTTTTCCTTCTCACCTATCATGTCTTAAATTATAGCAATTTTTTTCTATGCCCAAAAGACTTATCCACCCCAATATAAGTTGCGAAATTCACAAATCTATTAGTTGGTAACCTGTAACCTTTAAACAATTTTATTAGAAAACTATCAAATCCGAAGTGAATTAGGTTATAAAAGTCCAAAAGTTATATTAATCTTTTTATACATGAAGCAAATTATTTATTAATGTTACTGTGTAAAATGAATGTTCGAATTTTAGCTAGAGCTATTATTTATGACCCCAAGAAAAATAAGATTCTCCTAGTAAAAAATAAAGGTGCTGAATTTTGGTATGCGCCAGGAGGTGGTTGGGAGCATGACGAAGAAAACATTTTGGAGTGTGTAGAAAGAGAAGTTCAAGAGGAGGTTGGAATTCGGGTTAATGTCGAATCAATGATATACGCACAAGAATTTCAGGCAACAGAAGACACAAAATTCCTCGAACTCTTTTGGCTTACAACACCGAAAGAGGGAGGAATATATGATGAGGATCATATTGACTTGGATCCAAACGGACAAGTAGAAATTGCAAAATGGTATTCGAAAGATAGCCTGTCAGATTTAAAAGTTTTTCCAAAAAGACTCAAGTCTACCTTTTGGGACAATATGGACTTTTTTCTAAACAAAGAAGATCCTTTTATCGGTGTGTCCTAATGTTTCCTACTTAAAACAAAGTAGTTCATAAGAAAATATTTAAAGGGCCACAATTTACCAAAGCCTAGAAATGGACAGCGATCAATAATCCTATAGTATCTTCTTAAAAAAGGAGTCCATGCCCTAATTATGTCTCCACCTCGAGATTTTAATATTTTAAAAGAATTATCATCTAGTATTTTATTTTCAAGTATTTAAGTAGTCCAAGTTCTTTAAGAAGTTCTATGTTTTTTCTTTTGTTTGGAGATTGTAATATTGCACATAAAATTTGATTTATTACTGGCTCGGGCGCCCCTTCAATTAAATATGAGTATTTTTTTATTGTTTTAAACGTAACTGGCTCAATTACTGACGAGAGTCTGTCAGCCACCTTTACTGCTCTTAACATACACTCAGGATTTCTAAAAAATGTATCTGGTGTTACCATCCTAACTTTTCTATTTCTGATATCTTCAATACCTTTCAAGTAATCAATTATATTTAAAGTTCTTAATGGTTTATATAACGGTAAAAAAAAAGTATTCACAGTAAAGTCGCTCAAATTCATGTCATCTTTAATAAGGGTCTCAATTAGCTGATCTTTTTTGTAAGAACTCGGTCTACCTAAAATTATACCTATATCTGCTTTTATCAACCCAAATTTTGTTGGCAAATCTAATTCAAAAACCGGGGTATTTTTTCTATTTCTCTGTAACTTTATTTTGGCCCCACACTTAACTAGTTTATCTATAACTAGATTTATTCTCCCCAAAAGCATAATATCTAAATCTTTTGGGTCCAAATTTGTGCCATTGTATACATTAGATATATAATCCCTTAAAACTCCTCCCTTTAAATAGCCAACTGTGCCAGAGAGGAACACAGCCTCTTGAATTTTATTTATCCATTGTGTAGCCTCTGGCGATAAAAATTGTTTTTTTAATATGGGTGTGCTCTCAAATATTTTTTTCATTTTTAATATATTAATATGAGAAAGCTACTCACATTGTAAAGATCTAGTATTTGACACATGTATTAAAAAAGTAAGTAAAAGACTTAATTAAGTATACAATGAAAAAATTATGAGTCTAGTAATCAAAGAAGAAACATGCTAGAATCAGGCTCAAAATCAGATATTTTAAAACAAAGAGTTGGTAATTAAGCACGTATAATGAAATTTAATATAAAAGATTTTCAAGAAAATAGTATAGTAAAATTTTTTTATAACAATGGCAGGCACGGAACCACTTCTTTAAGACTTTATAAAGGAGATTTGTTTGTCCACAAACTATTAGGGAGTAATTACAGAGGTGTTTCCAAAAAAGAATATTTGGAAGAGGTCTTTCTAATAAAAAAATTATACAAATTTCTCGAAGACAAAACTGATTTCAATCTACCAGAGATAGTTTTTGTTGGTTATAACGTCAACCATAACTGCATTGAGAGGGTTGAGAAATATTCTGGTATCACGCTTAGATATGCTTTTCCTACAGCAGTAAACGAGGAACGAGAGAAAATAGCCAAAAAATTATTAGGACAAATAAACTCACTAATTAAGGCTAATAGAAATAAAATAGAGTTAGATTATTCTATTGATCCTACTCCTGATAATTTTACTTATAAAGATGGGGAGATTTATTTTATTGACTTTATGCCTCCTTTGATAAAAAGAGGGAGTGTCGACCCTCATTTAATAAGTAATAAATTCAGATCTGAGACTGATTTGTCAACACAAATGTTTAGATATTTTAATCAAAAAGGAATCTATCTCACGTTTTTAACCAAATTTGGATCTGTAGATATAACTTATTTTCATAAACTATTTAAACTAACACTTAATCATATAGAGAGCCAGGAGATTAAAAATTTTTTATATAACGACAATATAAAACATATTGAAGACCTCATAAAAAAAGGTTTGGATTATGGAGAACTCAGATTAGAAGTAAAGAAAAAGATAAAAAATTACGATAAATCCCAGAGAGATCTTCTTAGGTTGTTGGGGGTATATTTTTTATATGATAGCTCAATAATTTTACTAAACGCAGAAAAATACAGAGTTAATAACGTAATAAAATTTTTTGAAAATAAGAAATGTGCTGCAGATTTAATTAGTGATTTAATTTATTCCCAATTCAGAGAATCTTCTCTTCATGAAGACTTTAAAGAAATGGTCGTTGAGCTTATCTCTCTTCAATATGGACAATAAATTACCATTAGTTGATATTGTGATCATAAGCTGGAATTCTTTTGAGTATTTGAAGCTATGTTTAGATAGTATCAAGAAATACACATTAAATATCAGCTACAGAATAATTATAATTGATAATGGCTCAACAGATGAAACAAGAGAATTTTTAAAAAAAATAAACTCCGATAAAATTATAATTAAGAAAAATAAAATAAATTTGGGGTATCCTAAGGCTCTTAGCCAGGGTTACCACCTTTCTAAATCAGAATTTGTTTGTTTAATGAATGATGATGTTGTTGTGTCTCCATATTGGCTAAGTAACCTAGTAAAAGTCATGCAAAAAAATCCAGATATTGGAATACTCGGCCCCGTAAGGCCGGGGGCACACTTTATTCACCCTTATACAAACAAACTAAGTAAGGTTGTATTAGAGGAATCAAAAGATAGACACGCTAGTCCTGTAGATCAATTAAAACATTTCACTCAAAGTAAAAAATTTACTTCTTTCGTTAAAGATTACAAAGAAGCAAATGGGCCGACTCTAGTAAAATTCAATACTTTACCAGATATAGTAAGCACTTGTTGTGCTTTGGTCAGAAGAAAGGCCATAGACGAGTCTGGAGGTATTGTTGATAAAACCTTTTCGATTTATGGTGGCGACGACGTAGATTTAAGCTGGAGATTAGTTAAATCGGGTTTTAGTTTGGGGATAACTTCAAAAAGTTATATACATCATTTTGAACACATAAGTATGGACCGAAATAATGTAGATAGAAAAAAATACTTAGATATTAATGCTAAACATTTGTATAAAAAATGGGAAAAGGAAATTAAAGAATATTTAATTTCAAATAAAAAGGATGGTTTTTCTAATGATCAGATATTGAAAGAAAGCTGGCTAATAAAAAGAGTTGCCAGTGCGGTTGGCAAACGTTTTTGGTCAGGAACTTGACCATACTGAATCAAATAAATCTTTAATTTTTTCTTCCCCCATCCTTTCTATGCGTGGAAGATAGTTTCTAAAAAAAATATTAGCTTTATTTTTATCTTGAGGAAGTATTGATTTTAAAAACTTTTGTGCCCTTTTTTGAGATTCATGTATTACATTATTTTTGTCAGTATATATCTCACCAAATAAAATATGAGATAGGAAAATAGAGCCATAAAAATTATTATCTACCACGAGGGAGAGGGGGTCTGTCCTAATCCATAAATTAACTTCTTTAGAAAATCTTGAAATAGGAGTCACATATGTAATTTTGTTTTTTTTGATACCTTTATATTCTTTCGTTTGTGCATCTATATGTGGCCTTAAATTTTTAAAAAATTTAGACTTTGAGTTATTCAATGAGTTTACTAATTTAAAAAAACTTTTTTCAGTAAACAAATAAATTGTGCCAGAATAGGGCCCTATTTTTGTCTTGGATGAAATAGTTTCTATGGCACCATGGCTGTGGTTAATCATCTTTCTAAAGACTTCTTTGGTGCATCGAGGGATGGATGGTATACCATATAATGATGAGCTAAAAGAACGCAGATTGGGAGCTAAGATATAGAAATCAATATCTGATGAACTTGTTACTGCAAAATCTTTCCCCCACGCCAAAGATCCCGTAACAATAAGTCCTGACAAGGAACTATTTTTAACATAATTATCAATTTTGTTTATAATCTCTATCCTTTTTTTTGTTTCAATAATAGATTTATGATTTTTCATTCTTATATCCTTAAATCTTCTGGTAGAAAAGAATTATCATTATACCTTAATATTTTTAATTCTTTATTTTGTTTGTCAATTTTTAGATGAGTTATTGCAACATGAGAGTATGGTTCTTTTATTACCTTTTTACCATCAACCAAAAATTTGAAAAGGAAAAGTCTCATCACTCTACCGTGACTAACAATAAGAATGTTTTCTTGATCACTACAAGATTCAACAATCTCGTCCCAAAAAAAATTAGAGAAACGTTCCTCTCCTTCGTTGTACGACTCACCATGTTTGGGCTTGAAACCCCATTCTTGCCAACATTGTATTTTTATTTTATCTCTATCAGGATGGTTTGGAATAACACATGGATCAGCTTCTCTAAGACTTGGACTTTTAACCACGGCAGAAATACCAATCTTTGATCCCACTTCTTCAGCTGTCATAAGAGCTCTTGGCATATTACTTGAAAATATTTTATTTATTTGATACTGAGATAAGTAATTAGCAAGTTCTTTGGCTTGTTTCAGTCCAACTTGTGTCAGGGTTCGATTAAAATGATCCTTTAAGTTGTATTTTTGAGAGTTATCTTTTTGGGCGTGTCTAGTAAGATAAATATTCATATCTAAATAAAATTTTTAGCTTCAGATACCAATTTTTTAACTGTATCCATAAACTCTGGAAGTGTTGTAAAATGTGAACACAGAGCATCTATATCAACCCACTTTATACCATCTAACTCGTCTATTTCAAGATTTGGTTTCAGACTAGAGACATCTTTACAACGAAGTATGAAGAATGTGACCTTAGGACCAAAAAAACCTTTCCTCTCTTGAATGTCTGCAGGCCAGTCATATTTATACTCAATATAACTTTGTTTAAGAACCACAAAAGAACTAGTGCTTAATTCCTCTTTCATTTCCCGCTTGATAGCCTCCTCTAATGATTCACCTGGTTCCACACCACCTTGAGGTAATTTCCAAAAATCAGGGCCATGATTTTTATTGTGCGTTAATAAAACATCACCCTTTTTATTTAGTATTAAGGCCGACACAGTTGGTTTGTAATTTTTTGAAATATTCATAGTTCTAATATTTTCTCTGTATATATCTTAATATATATCTTAAAGACATATTATAAATCATATACACTATATATACACTAAAAGCTTAAACCGCCCCTGTTGCCTTGAATAATAATGCGTCAGGGGCGGTTAATTTGAGTTTGAAGAGCTTTCCTACGACGGATAGCCGAGACCAGCGATGCTGCTGTCAATTCTAATTCTAATAAGTCTCTACAAGTTAACGCAAGGCTACAAAGTTTTACAGTTTCTTCAAAATCATCGGTTGTATGAAGGCGATTTTTACCAATTCTCCTTCGGAGTGATTCTCCTGAGTACCCTAAAGCCTTCCACTCGTCATTGGAACGAAGACGATACTTTAGTCTGAGGCCACTTACGTTGGTCCGGCCTTTTACTTGTCTCAGCGACTTATAAAGATCATCTTCCCCACTAACAACAATCAGTAGAGATTCACCAAAGGTAAGATTGTGCACCATTGATGGAAACTCTGGCCTATCTATCCAACGTGGATAGATAAGCTCTACAGATTCTTCTGTTATCTTCCAAAATTTTCGGAATATCGGAGTGGCCCCCGTCTGATTCTGGATATCCTGCAGGATTAATCCATCTAGGATATCATTAACGGCGTCTGGCTTTATTAATACAACAGCATATTGCCTCATCTGACACCTCTTTATGTCCGTTTGGATGTAAGAGTCTTTGGACTATCTAGATTCTATTGTAAACAATACATTCACTAAAATGAATTGTCCAGTGCACATAATTATTCAATACCTTGAAATCACAGAGTGGGGGAAATCAAAAAAATCAGCACAAGATATAGAAGTTTTTGATCTTAAGTAATATTCTGTATTTTAACTACTACACTTTTTTATTTATTAACAACTTTTGTGGTTCATTTTAATCATTTCTTCCCAAGATAGGTTTGGGTTACTTTTGAAGCAAACAACTTAATCTCTCTAATTGCGTCAATTTGTTCTTTGTCAGAGTTTTCTTCTAAGGCGCTTAGAATTAAATTGATGGTATTAAAATTATTTTCCTGCGGTAGATTATAATTTTTATCTAACTTCTCTTCATACTTTTTTCTGAATTCGTCTAAAATAAAATCTATCCGGTCAGTTTTACGAATAATACATTTAATCGAGTTAAAGCACGTAAGAATCAGAAATGTTACGCTATCACTAAAATCCCTAGGAGACCTTTTAGTCTCCGGGATTATATCTCCCTCTTTTATCCCCTCAATGTCAAACAATACTTTAGATCCAGGCATAATTGTTGATGTTGATTGTGGACATAAATAATAATCAACTCTTACAAGTTCACCTTCAATTTCATATAACACTGCAGACTGAATACCATTCAGAGGATAGTTGTTCTGCATCTCATGAAGCAGTACTAT
>Ga0210057_1004466_pt1 | contig 18572 bp, 15 predicted proteins | sample CryGeyCG2114_010_2_FD_183968 | JGI IMG/M metagenome (GOLD analysis project Ga0210057, IMG submission 183968) | Groundwater microbial communities from aquifer - Crystal Geyser CG10_big_fil_rev_8/21/14_0.10 (SPAdes) (version 2) | ecosystem: Environmental > Aquatic > Deep subsurface > Groundwater ...
TCAATTCTAAAATAAAAGCCGGGCTGAAATTTGGGTGATAATAACGGGAAGCGCCGCGCCAGCCAATCATTGGATTTTCTTCTTGTGGTTCGTATAATTCGCCGCCGATTAAAGTCCGGTATTCATTAGTTTTGAAATCGGAAAATCTGACAATGACTTGTTTGGGATAAAAAGCGGCCGCGATTTTAGCAATGCCGAAAGCCAATTTATCAACATAAAACTGGGTTTTATCCTTGTAGCCGACAGTTTGTTTTTCAATCTCTTTTATTATCTTTGAATTTTGATTTGTGTTTTTGATTTTTGATTTTTGATTTTTGATTTTCTTATAGTTTATAAGCGCCATCGGATGAATGCCAATGTCCGAAGCAATAATAAATTCTTCTCTGGCCAATCCCACGCCGTCATTAGGTAAAAACGATTTCTCAAAAGCCGTTTCCGGAGTGGCGATATTGAGCATTATTTTTGTCTTGGGTCTGGGGAATTTTTTAATGTCGTGTTCAATGATTTTAAATTTCAAAGCGCTGTCATACACCACGCCTTCGCTGCCGGTAGTATCAACTGTAATGGTTTGACCAGTCTTAATTTTGCGGGTGACGTTTCCTGTGCCGACAATTGCCGGGATGCCAAGTTCGCGGCTGACGATTGCCGCATGACTTGTACGTCCACCTTTATCCGTAACAATCGCCGAAGCGATTTTCATAATCGGCTCCCAATCCGGGTCAGTCATATCAGTAATCAAAATCTCGCCGGCCTTGAATTGGCCCAAGTTTTTTGCGTCCAAAATGACCCTCGCTTTGCCAACCGCAATTTTGCTGCCAACCGAAGCTCCTCTGACAATAGGTTTTAGGTTTTGGGTTTTGGGTTTTAGCAAAATATATTCTTTGATTTTTGAAAAATCGCGCAAAGCATGAACCGTTTCCGGCCGCGCCTGAACAATAAATAACTCTCCAGTTTTGCCGTCTTTCGCCCATTCCAAATCCATAGGCGTCCAACATTTGTTTTTCTTGCTGTAATGTTCTTCCACTAAAACCGCCCAACGCGCCAACTGAACAATTTCTTTATCAGACAAAATAAAAGATTCTTTTTCTTTTTTGGAGGTTGAGGCGGTTTTAATGTTTTTAATGCCGGGCAGCCAAGCTTTCCCATAAACCATTTTTCGGTTTTTTACTCCTAATTTTTTATCAATAATGGCGTTGGTTTTTTTGAAAACTAAAAATTCGTCAGGAATCACCTTGCCCTGGACAATTAACTCTCCTAACCCCCACGAACCATTAATTAAGACCACGCCCGGGAAACCGGATTCTGTGTCTAAAGTAAAAATAACCCCAGAACAGCCCGCATCAGAGCGCACCATTTTTTCAACGCCCACCGAAAGCGCCACTTCAAAATGACTAAAACCCTTATCAACCCGGTAGGAAATCGCACGGTCAGTAAATAAAGAAGCCATCGCGGCTCTAACAGATTGCAAAAGTTCTTTTTCGCCGCGGATATTCAAGAATGTTTCATGCCCACCCGCAAATGAAGCCCCCGGCAAATCCTCGGCAGTGGCGCTGGAGCGAACCGCAACATCAACATTTTTGCCGTACTCCTTTTCCATTTCCCGATAAGCCGAAATAATTTCTTTTCCCAAATTCTTCGGCAGTTCGGCGCTTTTAACCGCTTCACGAATCAACCTCCCGCGGCGGGATAAATCTTTGAGATTTTTTGTGTTTAAATCTTTTAAGGTTTGTTTAATAAATTCTTCTAAATTTAGTTTGGGATTTGAAATGACCCTCCGGGGATTTGCTTCGCAAAAGTGGAATTTGGAATTTGTTTTGGATTGACCCTCCGGGGATTTGCTTCGCAAAAGCGAATTTCGGATTTCGGATTTTTCAAGAAAATACCTATACGCGCTGGCCGTTACAACAAATCCGCCGGGAATTTTCATTCCTTTCGGCGCCAAGTTCTGAATCATCTCGCCTAAGGAAGCGTTTTTCCCGCCTACTTCGGGAATATCTTTGATGCCGATATCTTCGAGTTGTTTAATAAACCCCGTAGAGCAACGGCGATTTCTTCGCTCAATTTTTCCGAGATGGATATGGTTAATCATAATTTTATGACTAAGAAAAGTTTTGCTTTATAAAACAATGGCGAAGTGAAAAATTGCTATCGCCGTTGTCATATGGGGTAAAGGGCTTCATAATTGTTTGATTTTTGCTTAATAGACATTTGTCCAGGTAAACGTCAGCGGAATATAAAAAGTGGCATATGAAAATGTGCGGCTTTCTTTGTCCATACTTAGGGTGGTGAGCGAATGAATCTTGCCTTTTTCGTCGATTGCATAAGGAACCACCGCTTTAGGGTCGCCACTATATTTCATACTGATTCTAATTAGCATTGGTTTACTCATTAAATCCACCAGCTGTTCAGAATAAAGAACGCCTGTTATCTCACTCCATTCCCCTCTGACATTTTTTAACACTCCATCATTATAACCAGCCGAAAAATTGATTTCTTTATCCAAAGCCCCTTTAGGAATCTCAATAGTCATTCCGTCTATGGGCGTATCGGTGTTTTTTATCTCAAACAAACCGCCGACAGGACCAACCTTAAATGATTTAACTAAAATAGTTTTTCCGTATTCAAAATAAGCTGGTTCAGAATAATCAATTTCTTTATTGCTTTTTTTAACGGGTTCGCACCATACATAACTACTAATACACTCCAACATATTTCCTTGAAATCCCTCAGGGCAACCTGTTTCCGGCGCTAATTTATGGCCGCCTCCCGCCATAATATTCACTGAAGTTATACAACAACCAAAACTGTCTGTTTCTTTGCATTTTTTAGCCAATTCCTGATAATAATCAGATAATTTAGCTATTTGATATTCGCGCTGCAAAAAACCAAATCCAATTAATCCCAATATTAAGACAACAATCGCCGCGATAATTATCAAAATGATTTTTAGAAACTTTTTCATGGAAGATGGCGAATTCGCTATATTCGCAGTTATTCGCTAATTAGCGATTACTCTTTTAATACTACCACCAAATCCGAGACATTGAAAGTTTTTTGTTTAGCGAAAATCAAATCGCCCGTTTTTTTGAAAAAACTGAAAGAATTATGCTTATTTAAAAATTCTTGGAAATTTAATTTCAGTTTTTGCGCTTTTTTGAGCGTTAAAATATCTCCAATCGCGCCGGCGGCTTCGGTATTATCGCGACCATCAGAGGCGAAAGACATTACTAAATTAGAATTTAGAATATAGAATTTAGAATTTAGGGATTTTGTAAGAGCGCCTAATACTGCTTCCATATTTCTTCCACCCCTGCCGGTTGGTCGGTTATCAAGAGTGACGGTTGTTTCTCCGGCTGCCAAAATTGCCTCATTCTTTTTTATTGCTTCCATTAATGGAAGCAAGGATTTTTTCGCTTCGCCTTGAATTTTCAAAGAATATATTTTTGGTTTAAAACCTAATTCTTCGGCTTTTTTCGCCATCGCCAGAACTGGTTCTTGATTAGAAAGAAACAGAATGTTTTTGACCTTATTGAAAAATTTTCTATCCTTCGGCGTTTCCAATAATTGGAAATTGGAAATTGGAAATTGGAAATTATACTCTTTAAGTATACGGATTGCGTCTTTTTTGGTGGTTTTATCAAAAACCGTTGGCCCAGAAGCAACCATTGATAAATCATTGCCCGGCACATCAGAAACAATTAAAGAAATCACGGTGGCTGGATAAGCTAATTTCGCCAAATTTCCGCCTTTTAATTCGGACAAATGTTTTCTGACAGTGTTTAATTCAATAATATCAGCACCTTTTTTGGTCAGTTCTTTAAAAATTGTTTGCGAGGCCTTCAATTCGGTTTTTGAAGCGCAAGCCAGAGCCGAGCCACCACCACAAATAAAAGTGATAAGTAAATCATCCTTATTTAATCTTTTCGCTAATTTAATAATTTTTTGAGTAGCGTTGACATTTTTTTGCGAAGGCAGAGGATGAGTACCTGCCAGAATTTCTAATTTCAAATTTCTAATTTCTAATTTCGGTTTTTGAATATCTAATGCTATTCCGCCAGTTAGTTTCTTGCCTAAAATTTTTGCCAACGTGGCGCAAGCCAGAGCCGAACCCTTGCCGATTCCGATGAGAAAAATTCTTGGGTAATCATTTAGATTTAACTTTAATTTCTTGCTTCCATTAATGGAAGCAAGAATGATGACCAGCTGATTTTCTTTGAGCTTTATTTTTTGGTGAATTACGCGGGAGATTTCAATCGCTTTATATCCGGCTTCGGCAATCAAAAGCGCTTTTTGACGAAGGGGATTTTTGGCTAAATTTTTAAAATTAGTAATTGTCATTTTTATTTTTAAAAAGCAAAGCCGCGCCAATTGCCTGAGCGTCATCTTTTAATTTTCCTTTAATAATCGGCGTTCTTTTGGCTAAAGGCGACATAATGGATTTTTGAGCGATTTTTTTAAGTTTTTCAATCTTGATATTGCCGGTTATCACCGGACCGCCTCCTAAAATCACAACTTCCGGGTCAAAAGCATTGACTAAATCAGCAATGCCGATGCCGATAATTTGGTGATAATTTTTCTTCTTTAGAAAGGCCTCTTTGCCGCCAGCCTTTTCAAGAATTCCCTTGCCATCAATTACCATATGGCCGAATTCTCCAGCGCCAAAATTTTTACCGTAATAAATTTTGCGGTTTATCATTATGCCGCCGCCGATGCCAGTGCCGACAGTCAAGGCAATAATGTTTTTGTATTTTTTCCCGGCCCCCAGAAAAGCTTCGCCGCGCAAAAAACAGCGGCTGTCATTGTCAAATTTTGTCTTAATTCTAAATTTTTTCAAAAATTTTGCAGGCCAGCCGTTTAAAAACGGCAAATTTGGCGCTTTAATTAGCATACCGCGCTTGACGTCAACAATGCCGGGCAGGCCAACGCCAATACCGATGATTTTTCTTTTTTGAAGGATTTTTCTGACTTCTTTTTCTAAAATTTCTAAAAATAATTTTCTATTTTTTGGCGTTTTAGCTTGAAAAGCAAAAAGCCGCCTATTTTGAAATCGGTCTAATAAAACTCCTCTGGTTTTTGTTCCGCCGACGTCAATGCCTAAATAAAAAGTTTTTTTCATTGGTTAAAAATCGTTTTGGCAAAATTCCAGTAGCGCGAATCTTGGTATTTTTCTTTAATAAAATACCACCATTCCGCTCCCCAGAAATAATATTCGTCAAAACCAGTTTCTTTGGCATATCTAATTGTATCAGCAAAATAATCTAAGCTAAAGAGCTTAATTTGTTCGTCGTAGGTTATCTTTTCCAGGGCAATTTTACTCCAAGGCTCGGCTTGAAGCTCAATAACGATAAATTTTTTTGTGAAATCATTAATTAAGAATCTAATGATTTTTTCTTTAAGACGGAAATGTTCCGGGCCAATGGGATATTCAATGTTTCCAAAAAGCCATCCCAGCGCTTTGGCGTGGACTTTTCTATACATTGTGGTGCCAAAGACGTCGCCTTTTTTAGCTGCTTTATACCATAGCCCGAATTCGCCGCTGTCAGTGATTAATACCGGCTTTTTGTCGTCAATTGATTTAACCGCTGATATTTCTCTCTCTAAAAAATCTTCGCCGCGCTTTAATCTTTCGCCAAACCGCAAGAATGGCTCATTTTCAATCTGCCAACTTTCAATCAGCGATTCATTCTTGTAGCGCTCAATCACTTTTTTAAGATATTCCCTTAAAGCGTTTTCTCTGTCCTCAACCGACATCGACCGAGCCCAGTCCGGCGCGTGGAATTCCGGCCATCGCGGCGCTTTCAAGCCAATCGCCAAAATAACCGGCGCGCCCCCTTCTTTTGTTTTTTGAAGCAACCAGTCGGTTTTAGAAAAATCAAAACTTCCCCTTTCTTTTTCAATTTCATCCCAATAAGCAACGAGGCGGACCTTTTTCGGCTTTAATTCCGCTAAAATTTTTCCGTAGGCTTCCTGCCAATTCAAACCTAATTGTCCGGCAAATTTGGTTGAATAGGTCAATCCCCAGACAATTGGCCGACTTTTGTCTATGGGAATAGCTCTGGCATAGCCAATAACGGCGATAAGGAAAATGCCGAACGAAATAAAGATTGTCGCCAATAATTTTCCAACCAATATCTTCCCATAAAACCTCTCTTTTAACAAAACTAAGGCGGCTAAAAAAATAATTACATATTTAAAACTTTGGACGGCATCTACCAGGGCCGGCTGATAAGAAAGAAAGATTGCCAGACCGACAAGCGCCGAACCGATTCCGGCATAAATCCGATTTGCCAGATAAAGAAAATAATGAGAGGTTAAATTCCGGCGGCTGGAGTCCAAAATTTGCCGGCGATACTTCTTAAAAACCAAAAAAAGAAGCGCTGACAAAACTCCGCCGATTTTTATCCAGAAAAATCCGCTGACAAAATTGCCGGCTTCAAAAACAATCTTGCTTAAAACATTGGAAGCGCCGAAAAATAAAGAACTTAAAAGAATTAAAAAAAGGGCAGATTTTCTTATTTCCTTTTTCTCAACGGCAAAAAGAATCAAAGCTCCTGAAATAATTATCAAAAAAGCCGCCAAGTCGCCGCTGCCGAGCCAAGAACCCAGCAAAAAATAACTGAAAATCAAAGTGAAGAGCGGCGAAATCCCGCCGATGACCGGCAAGGTCTGCGAGGCTTCGCTTAAATCAAGCGCGTAAAACAAAAAGAATATTGCCAGAATAAAAAAGGCGCCGGCTAAAAAAGCGACGCCAATTAACTGAAAAGAAACGGCTTGAAAACCAAACGGTAAAAGAACCGCGGAAAACACCCCCAAAACGCCAAGCCAAAAAGCGTAAACAAAAGGATTGAAAAATTTTCGGCCCAGAAGAATTTTATCGAAAACCGCTGAGGTGCCTAAAATAACTTGAGCCAAGACAGAAATCGTTAGCCAGTTCATTTATCTATATTTTATGCTTCAATAGCAGAATCTTCAATTATTTTTTTATATTCGTAAGCGCTGGGCCGGATTTTGCGCTCAAGGGTTTTTCCGCCTTTGGCGGAATAATCAATCTCTGCCAAACCAAATCTTGGCCAAAAACCCTTGTCCCATTCAAAATTATCAAGCAATGACCAGTAAAAATAACCGCGGATATCAACGCCCTCCTGAATTGTTCTGGCGACATTTTTTAATGTTTCTTTGATAAACCATCCGCGATTTTTATCTTGGGCATCGGCTAATCCGTTTTCTGTAATGTAAATTGGTTTGTTATATTTCTTTAGGTCTTTTAAAACAAAATAAATCGCTTCCGGGTACAATTCCCAGCCCATATCTGAAACTGTTTTATTTTCGTTTTGATTAAACCTGAAACCCTTAATCCGATTGTGAAAGTAATGATTTAATCCGATAAAATCCTGATAATTCTTTATCCTGTTTAAAAAATAAAAATTCCACCACCAATCAATGAATTTTTTAAGAAGACGGTTTGCAATTTTATTTTGGCAGGCTTCAAAATAGATATTGTTTTTTGAAATTCCGATTTTGGCATTTGGATTTATTTTTTTGATAACCTCGTATGCTTTACGATGAGATTTAATTAAGTTATGCAAAACATTCAGATAGGCGAATAAATTTCTTTTTTGAGGCGGCCACGCGCCGGCAAGATATGAATTACTTGTATAAATTTCTGGCTCGTTGAGAGTTATCCAAAATCTTACATCTTTGCCAAGAACAGTTGATATTTTTTGGGTATAACGGCTAAAATAATCGGGTATTTTCTTGCACTGCCAACCGCCTTCATCTCTTAGCCATAAAGGAATCGGCCAGTGCCAAAGCGCGACAAACGGTTCAATCCCGCGTTTCTTAAGCGCCAAAATCACTTTTCGGTAATGCTCAATTTCTGCTTCGTTAAATTTCCCTTGTTTCGGCTCTACCCGCGACCACTCAATAGAAAAACGATGGGCGTTATGGCCAAGTGATTTAGCAATATCAAAATCTTGCTCATAACGATTGTAATGGTCGCAGGCCCGGCCGGAAATATAATTTTCTTTTTGAAGCGGATTTGGATAATTTTTCAATATAAAATCCGGTGTTCGTGCGAACGCGTTCGCGTGTCGCCTTATCGCTTCTGCGGTAAGACGGGCGCTATTAGCGCGCTCCCATTCTGTCCAATCATTAACATCCCCTCCTTCAACCTGATGCGCCGAAGTCGCGCTGCCCCAATAAAACCCCGCAGGAAAAATAAATTTTAGGTGATTCATAAAGATTAACTGGAAAATTATCGCGGCCGTCTCTTGCTTGTTAAAATTTGTTTTAATATATCCCCGACAATTTTTCTATCGTCCCAATAGATTCTTTTAGGCCCAATAATCATTGCTTGTTCTGCTCCCTTCCCGGTGATTAACACAATGTCATCTTTTTGGGCCAGGACCAATGATTGACGGATGCCCTCTGTCCTGTTTTCTATGACAAATAAATTCTTCCATCTTATTTTACCTGCCTGTTCGGCTGGTCGGGCGATACTTTCAAGAATTTCCGAAGGTTCGTCATCGTAAGGGTCAACATTGCTAATAACAACAAGGTCGGCTTTTTGAGCCGCCAATTCTCCCATCAACGGTCTTTTCTTTTTGTCGCGGCCCCCTCCTTCGGCGCCTAAAAGCAAAATTATCCTGCCGCTTTTTTTCTTAATTTTTGCCGCCGCTTCCAGCGCGGCTTCCAAACTTACAACATCATGAGCATAATCAACAAAAACGGAAAATTTCTGGCCGGCTTTTATTTCTTCCATTCGGCCGCCGATTTTATAAAGAGAGCCTAAACCTTTCTTTATTTTGTCTTTTTTTATTTCTAAGACGTTTGCCAAAGCGACTGCCGGCAGAACGTTTAAGATATTAAATTTGCCTATTAAATTAATTTTAAATTCCCAGCCGTCAACCGCAAAAAAACCGCCGCTTAATGTTTCTTTGATTTTCCCCGCTTGAAAATCCGCGCTTGAATCAATGGCGTAGGAAATTTTCCGGTCAGCCGCAAAAGACGTCGCCTCGCTGAAATATTCATTGTCTTTATTGGCGATGATAACTTTAGGAATTTTTTTGTTATTTATTTTTTTCCTTTGACTGTTGAATAATTCTTTCAAAACTTTCAGATTCATTTCCTTGCACCTTTCAAAGCTCCATTTATGCGCCGCCAGATATTCCGGATAAATTCCGGTAAAAATCAGAATGTCGTAAATAATCCCTTTATGACGCCATTGCTCCACGCCTTCGGAAGGCGTTTCAATGATTGCGTATTCGCAGCCGGCGTCCGCCATTTGTTTAAGTAATTTTTGCATGGTAAAACGACCGGGCATTGTCATATGAAACCTATTTAAGAATTCTTCGTCTCCGATTCTAATGTTCGCCGTGCCGGTCAATCCGGTTTTATAACCGGCGGCGCTTAAAACCGCCCAAATAAAATTCGCGGCGGTAGTTTTGCCCCTTGTTCCGACAACGCCGATAACCGCCATTCTTTTGGAGGGCCAGCCGTAAACAAAAGCCGCCAAAAAAGCCAGCAAAAAGTGGTACCATCCCAAAAGAAAAGCAGGGGTTAATTTTTTAATCGCTTTTTTGATTTGATAAATCATAAAATCTTTTTGGCAAGCTTGTAAAGAAAATAGATTCTTTTGTTTAAAGCCAAATCCCAAGCGCCGGGATACTCAATTTCTTTTCCGCCAAAGCTTTTTTTAAACGCCGCCACGCCGGCCCAGTTTTTCTTTTCGTTTCCGGCAATACCCCAAAAATCAAAAACCTTAAAACCGCTAACTTTCGCTTCCTTAATCGCTTCCCATAAAAGGAGCGTTGGCGCGTTATATCTCCCATAACCGCGAAGAGAAGCCGAGTAAAGATAAATCGCCCTTTTCTTGAAAAACAAAATTACGGCGCCGCTAATAATTTCAGCGTTAAGGTCGGCTAAAAAAAGTTTTGAATGGAGATTGTCGTCAAAAGTCAGAATTTTTAAATAGTAGTTTTTGAGATAAAATTTAAGACGGTGACGTTTGTTGGTTTCTTGAAAAATCTCCCAAAACTTTTCAAATCCTCTTTTTTTGTCTGATAATTCCCGGAGTTTAATTATTTTAACTCCCCGCCGTTCTGCCGCTCTAATTGCATAACGAGTTTCATATTGCATTTCTTTTAAGAGTTCTTCTTCTGGTTTATCCAGGTCCAAAACTAAAGTTTTTCGCGGCTGGACCGGCTTTGTTTTTTGAAGATTCAGATTTCGCAAAATTTCCTGTTTCAAAACCATTCCAATCGGCTCTATCCTTAAAAAAAACGATTTTTCAAGGCTGGCCAGCTTTTTAATTTCGTCTAAAAAAAAGCCAAAAGCCGAGACGTCTTTAATTATGGGTCCGCGCGGAGAATATAAATAATTTTTGTTAAGAATAAGCCGCTGCTTAACCACCAGAGCAAGCAAAACCGGCTGAACTCCATCTTCTCTGAAAACCCCTATTCGCCACACTTTTCTGCCCAATTCTTTTTGAAAATTCCCCCAGCTCCAAGACTGAAGAAATTCGCCGGACTCTTTTGCTATCCATTCATCCCAATAAGATTTCTGGTCCTCGTTAAAAAATAAAATTTTATAAATCATAAATAATCTAACGGGTTAAGGTCTCCGCCAACCGGCATTGGCCCGCAAACGCGCGAAGATTTAGTTCCTTCGGGGAATCCCGGCCGGGCCGGCGGCATGGTTTGCGTTGCGTAGACCGTAAAATGAAGGTGGGGTCCTGTTGCCCAACCGCTTTTCCCAAGATAACCGATTAATTGCCCTCTTTGAACCTTCTCTCCTTGTTTAACAACTTGAAGGGAAAGATGGCCATACAAGGTCGTTAAATTATTTTCATGTTTAATGACAATAACCTTCCCGGCAGCGCCCTTAGCGCATAAACGTCGGCCATTCGTCAAATAATTATCCTGGTCGGCCACGAAAATAACTTCTCCTTTTTCGGCAGCCATAATTGGCGTCCCTATTGGTCCGCCGAGATCAATGCCATTGTGCCATTTTCCGGCATAATTGCGCTGAGCGAATTTAGTGGCGCCGTATTCCTGGGTAATTCTTGTATAGCTGACCGGCCAAGCTAAAACACCCGGCCTTTTCATAGGCAAAAGAGTCGGGTCAATCTTCATCCGCAGCTCTTCTTCAACCTTTTCAATTTCCGCCGAGATTTCCAACCGTCTTTTTTCCAAATCATCAACAATCTTCTGATAATTAGTTTCTTTATTTTTAGTCTGGGCAAGAAACAATTGTTTGTCTTTTTTTACTTCTTCGACAATAATTTTTTTATTTTTAAAATTCTGATTCTCAATTTCTCTCTTTTGTTTTTTATCAACGGTTTCATCCAAGGATTTATTCAATTCTCCTCTGGCTAATTTTAAATCGGTAATCGTCAATGAAAGATTATTGTTAAAATCGTTTAGGCTTTGGATTTCAAAAACGCTTTCCGCCAAGGTTTTGTTTTTTAAAAACACTATCAGGGGCGCCTCATTTTCTTTTCGTTGAAGCTCGCGCAAAATAGCGGAAAGGGCGTCTCTTTTTATTTTAATTTGCTTTTCGGCGTCGCCGATGTCGTACTGCAAAGATTCAACCTCCAATTCCAATTTTTCAACGGTCAACTTACTGGAAAGAATGCTCAAATCAAGCTGCTTGATTTGGCTTTGGGCATTGTTTAATTCTTTCTGAAGAGTTTGTTTTTCTCCCTGAACAGCTTCAAGTTTTTGCTGATTTTCCTGAATTTGACCGGTGACGCCGGCAAGTTCTTGCGCCTTCTGTTCTATTGATTTTTTTAATTCTTCGGGGGGCGCGGCGCCGACCGGAAAAACGAAAAATAAAAAACAGGAAGCGGAAAAAATAATGAAACCAATGGTTAAAAAACAATGAGAAAGGAATTTCATATTTATTCTTTATTCTATTTTCTGCTTAAAATTTTTAAAGCCAATTTAAGCCGCTCTTCCAATTTTTCGGGTTTTTCCGGAAGATTCTTTACCGCCTCCTCAACCTCTGCCTGCCGATAACCGAGACCCTTAAGAATGCTTTTAATTTCTAAATCTGTTTCCGGCGGCAAAGTCCAACCGCTTTTTTCTTTTTTAAATCTGTCTTTTAATTCCAAAATCAGCCGTTCGGCTTTCCTTCGGCCGATACCCGAAGCCTGAACCAATAAATCAACCCGGCCCTTGTTGATGGCCGCGGCCAATCTCTCTTGAGAAAATTTATCCAAAATCGCCAAAGCGGATTTCGGACCGATTTTCGGCGCGGCATTCAACAATTTGAATAATTCCAATTCCGGTTCGTTTGAAAACCCATAAATTTCAATTCCTGATTGAGAAATATTCAAAAAACAAAAAAGTTTTGTTTTTGTTCCTATTTTGGGCAAGCTTCTCTGGGTTTTAACGGAAACAAAAACTTTAAAACCGATGCCGCTGGCTTCCACCACAATAAATTGCGGTTTTTTGACGGTCAATTTGCCGGAAAGAGAATAAAGCATAAGGCTACGAAATACGAATTTATTACGAATATACGAATAACATTTTAAGTATATAACCGATTTTTTGATTTGACAAAGGGGTTTGAATATAATAAGATTTTTTAATAAAAACTTCGTTGGTCACATTTTTAATTTTTGATATTTAATTTTTGATTTTGACTGGGCGAAGCGAAAAAACATGCCTATAACCAAATCAGCCAAAAAAGCCCTGCGGCAAAATATCCGCCGCAGAAAAACAAATCTTAAAAGAAAAACTGAATTAAAAGCGGTTATTAAAAAATATAAAAAGTTCGCCGCCGGCGGCAATAAAGAAAAAGCAAGGGCGCAGCTTTCGCAGGTTTATAAAAAACTTGATAAGGCGGCAAAAATAAATCTTATCAAAAAAAATAAGGCGGCGAGATTAAAATCGCGACTTTCAAAACTAGTAAAGTAGAAATTTATTGAAATTTATAGAAACTAATTGAAATTAATTGTTCAGATTCTTATTAGTTTCTTGTAGTTTCTTAATTTCTGTCAGTTTCCCGCAACGCTTTTAGCGACAGCCCGATTTTCCCGTTTTCCGCTTTAATGATTTTCGCTTTGACAAAATCGCCAATCTTTACCGCGTCCTCCACCTTTTCCACGAAACCGTTTTTTAATTCCGAAATATGAATCATCCCGTCTTGGCCGCCGCCCAAATCAACAATGGCGCCAAAGTCTAAAATCTTTATGACCTCGCCTTCAACAATCTCGCCGATTTGAAAAACCCGAGTTATTGACTTGATATAATTGACCGCTGACAAAGCTTTTTCAGGGTCTGTCGCGGACACGCAAACCCGGCCGCTTTCTTCAATATCAATGGTTTCCACTCCGGTGTCTTTAATAATTCTATTAATCACTTTCCCGCCGGGACCAATAACTTCACCTATCTGTTCGGGATTAATTTGCAGGGTCATAATAATCGGCGCGTAAGAAGAAATCTTCGGCCGCGGCCGATCAATAGCCTTATTCATCTCTTCTAAAATTTCCAGACGGGCTTTTTTAGCTTGGGCTAAAACCTCTTTTAATATCTTTGGAGCGATTCCCTCAATTTTGACATCCATCTGAACAGCGGTAACGCCATCTTTGGTTCCGGCAACCTTACAATCCATATCGCCATAATGGTCCTCGGGTCCCTGAATGTCGGTAAGAATTTTATATTGTCGTTGGTCGTCACTCGCTTGTCGTTGGTCAATTATCAGCCCCATCGCGATACCGGCAACGGCTTTTTTAATCGGCGCGCCGGCATCCATTAAAGCCATTGAAGAAGCGCAAACCGTCGCCATAGAGGAAGAGCCGTTTGAAGATAAAATTTCTGAAACCACCCGAATGGTATAGGGAAATTCTTCTTGACTCGGAATTAAAAATCTTATGCCTTTTTCAGCCAAAGAACCATGGCCGATCTCGCGCCGTCCCGGAGCGCCAAGCCTGCCAACTTCGCCGACGCAAAAAGGCGGAAAATTATAATGCAGCATAAACCGGCGCTTAGCGGTAATTTCCATCGTCTCAACTAATTGTTCGGCGCCGGGCGCCGCCAAAGTTACCACTGTCAAAGATTGAGTGCCGCCGCGCGAAAATAAAGCCGAACCATGAAGCCTCTTGAATAATCCAACCTCGCAATGAAGCGGCCGAACTTCGTCCAACTTTCTTCCGTCGGGCCTTTTCCCTGATTCTAAAATATTTTTATGGACAATCTTGTCAATTTCTTCTTCAAATATATTTTTAACTCCGGAAAAATCCGCAGCCTCAACGCCTTCTTGCTTTAAATAATCAAAAAGCGCGGTTTTTAATTCGCCGAGCTTAGTATGGTGTTCAATTTGGCCCCCGCCATAGACCGCCGATTCTAATTTTCCTTTCAAAAAAGCGGTTGTTTTATTTTTCGTTTCCGGATTAATTTCTTTTGGAACAACAATTGTTTTGGGTTTGCCGATTTTTTCGCGAATATCTTTTTGAAACTCAACCAGTTTTTTAATTTCTGTCTGCGCCTTTTCAATGACCTCCACAATCTCGTCTTCTTTGGCTTCGTTGCCAGCCAATTCAATCATATTAATCTTATTTTCCAAACCGCTGACAAAAACCTCAAAAGAAATTTTCCCTTGGGCTAATTCGGAATTAATCGGATTAATAATCAATTTTTCTTCTTTTGTTTTGGCCAATTTCAGGCCGGCCACCGGACCGTTCCATGGAACATCGGAGATTAAAAGCGCCGTTGAAGCGGAAATCAAAGAAATGAAATCCGGGTCGTTTTCTTCATCGTAAGATAAAACCGTAATCACCACCTGAACATCGCGGCGCATTCGCATGTCAAAAAGCGGCCTTAACGTCCGGTCAATCAATCGGCCGGACAAAATTGCGCCCTCGCTCGGCCGGCCTTCGCGCCGGATAAAGCGACTGCCGATAATTTTCCCGGCCGCGTAAAAACGTTCTTCGTAATCAACAGTTAAAGGAAAATAATCAACATTCTTGTCTCCTTTGCCCATTACCACGGTCACCAAAACTGAAGTGTCGCCAAAACTCCCCAAAACCGCGGCATTGGCTTGGCCGGCGATATCGGATACTTCAAGTGTTAATTTTTTAGCTGCGACTTCCGTAGTAAACAGTTTTTTGTTTAAATCCATCATTATATAAAATTGAATTACTTTTTAAGTATTACCTTCGGTATCTTTTCCAAATCCACAAAAAAATCAGCGGCTTCTTTAAGTTTGGCTGAGGCGCTTCGGCCAAACGCCGCCACCTCAACTTCTCTTCCCAGCCCCCATTTCAAATACTCAACCAAGGGCAAGAAATCGCCGTCGCCTGTCACTAAAATAACCGTGTCCAAAAAACTTGCCATTCTTATGGCATCAACCGCCATTCCAACGTCCCAATCGGCTTTCTTGAGCCCGCCCGGAAAAATTTGGAGGTCTTTGATTCTAAGTTCAATGCCGGTTTTGGTCAGGGCATCAAAAAAAGCCGCTTCGCCAAACACTGTTTCGCTCTTCACCGCATAACCGATAGCTCTAATCAATTGCCGGTCGACAACTAATTCTTTAATCAACTCCCGATAGTTCACTCGGGCTCCATAAAGATGCTTCGCCGAATGGTAGAGATTTTGAATATCAATGAAAACGCCGACACGCTGAAATTTATGAATCATACTTTTTACTTCTTTAATCCCAATTTCCTTACCAGCGCCGAATAACTTTTGGGGTTTTCTTTGCCGAGATAATCCAAAAACTTTTTCCTTTTACCTACCATTTTTAAAAGACCGCGGCGCGAATGATGGTCCTTAGAATTCTTTTTTAAGTGACTAACCAGCTCGCTTATCTGCTTTGTTAAAAGAGCGACCTGGACTTCGATTGAACCGCTGTCAGCTTCGTTGAGTTGATATTCTTTAATAATATTTTGTTTCTGCCGAAAAGTTAACATTAATTAAAGTATAGTTTATTAAAATCTGATTGTCAACTTCTTGCGTGGATTAAACCTCATCTTGCCGCTGGCTTGCCGCGGCGGAACAACTTTAATTCTCCGCCGCAAAATCAATGGGCGGCGCGCAGCGCCGCCCACCAGTCCGTCGGTGTTTTTCCCGAAAGTCAAATCTTGGAGTATATTTACAACACGGCTCGAAACCATTTCCTGCGAAATTACTAACGCAATTTCGCAACCCTTTCCGAAATCCGCTCGGGCGGCGCGGGAAGGAGGGGTGGGGGGAGGAATGCCCGCGCCGCCCTCGCTTTTGGCCTTCGTGCCGGACAAGTCAATTATTCAACAGAACCGAAAAAAGCGAAAGGGTTGTTAGTGTGATACGCCCAATATCTATCACCATACGACCAGTGCCACCATTCTGTTGGATAATTTACAAAACCGCTCTTTGACATTGTGTTGATGAGAAGCTGACGATTAGTTTTCGCCTCATCAGAAATATTTGCCGCAAGTGTGAAGCAAGCATTGTTGCTTTCCTCCGGGTCGGCGTTGAGCCGAGTTCCCATATCAATTTCCTTTCCGTTTTCTTCGGCTAGTGTTAAATCTACTGCTCCGCCGGTGGAGTGTGGAGGAATAATTTCCGGTGGAGCAACATACTTGCTTGCTTCCTGATAAATTCGCTTTTTGTCCCAATCTGGATGAGGTCCGCTAAGTTCTTCTGAATATTCATCAAAGTATTCTTTCTGTAGCGAAAGCGGCCTATGGCCCTCGATAACCAAAAAACGAATACTTTGCGGTAAATATTTCTTGGCTTCCAAAAGTTTTGCAACGATTGATTTGCGTAACTTGAAATACGAACTTGATGTCTTGCTCTTGCGAGTATCAACTAGTATTTCAGAATAATCACGAATATCCACCAATGGGTCGCCATTTTCTTGAATTGGTATCTGTAAAACTTTTGGATCGGAAATTAAAGTGATAGTTTCGGGAACCATATTATGCTTGGTTTCGATTGATGGCTGATTGAATAATCTTGTCCAACAATTCGGGAAATGATATGCCTACCGCGGCGGCAGCTTGAGGATACAAACTTGTTTCGGTCATACCCGGAATTGTGTTTGTTTCGAGAACAAAAATATCATTTTCCGAAACTATCATGTCAGTGCGAGACATGCCAGAACAACCAATAATCTTATGCACTTGCAAAGCGTTCTCTTGAATTTTCTTGATTATTTCAGCAGGTAGACGCGGAGGAGTAATTTCTTCCGTAGCTCCGGGTGTGTACTTCGCATGATAATCAAAAAATTCAGAGTCCTTAGGAATGATTTGCATCGGAGGCAGCGCAATTGGCTCCTTGTCTCCTCCCTCATCCAACACAGCACAAGTAACTTCCATGCCAGAGATATATTCTTGCGCAAGAACTATATCGTCGTAAGAAAAAGCCAACTGCACTGCATTTTCTAGATCATCAATTTTTCTAACAATAGTTATGCCAACACTAGAACCACAATTTGAAGGTTTAATAACACAGGGAAGCGAAATTTTTTCGTTCATTTCGGTTGTTATTTTATCTTTACCCTTATTCCATTGCTTGTTAGAAAAATTGAGATATTTTGGGACTTTAAGGCCATGGAACAAAAAAAGCTCACTGGATTTTAGTTTATCCATGGCGAGTGCACTCGCCAAAATACCCGAGCCAGTGTATGGAACTCCCGCCATCTCCAAAAATCCCTGCACCGTTCCGTCTTCTCCATATGTACCGTGCATGGCGATGAAAACAACATCCGCGCCTCTTTCGCTTTTCAATTTATCAATCGCATTACCAGTTTCCAGCGCGACCAGACTTTTTTCTTCTTTGTTTTCATCGCCACTAAGGAATTTTCTATCTGGCGGAGGTAAAAGCCATTTTCTATCTTTATTAATGGTAACTGGCGTTAGATTATATTTAGTTTTATCAAGCGCATTTAAAATGACCCTTCCGGTTGCCAGAGACACATCATGTTCTGCGGAAGGGCCACCAATAAGGACAACAACATTTCTTTTTCGGTCATTCATAGAGAATTTGTCCGGCACGAAGGCCAAAAGCGAGGGCGGCGCGGGCATTCCTCCCCCCACCCCTCCTTCCCGCGCCGCCCGAGCGGATTTCGGAAAGGGTTGCGAAATTGCGTTAGTAATTTCGCAGGAAATGGTTTCGAGCCGTGTTGTAAATATACTCCAAGATTTGACTTTCAGATTTTTGACCAGCCATTTCGTGGGCGGCGCTGCGCGCCGCCCACCAGTCCGTCGGTGTTTTTCCCGAAAGTCAAATCTTGGAGCGGGAGACGGGACTCGAACCCGCACTTTCTTCCTTGGCAAGGAAGCGTGTTGCCATTACACTACTCCCGCAAAATTATAACGTTTTTCTTATGATATTTTTCTGGTGGAATTATACAACTCTGCTCGAACTTTTTTTGACAAAAACTGAATGGTTGCCGCGCTACGCGCGGCAGGAATGAAATCTGACGCTCGGGCGGGCAAAAAGGAAGGGGGTTGGGGGGGAGGAATTTTTGCCCGCCCTCGCTTTCCGCCGCCGCCGAATTTCGTGCCAGTGAAACTGGCGCGCCGCCTTTTACATCTTTAATTTACCAGAAAACGGCAAAAAATTAAAGTCGGATTTCCTTTTCTA
>Ga0210057_1004467_pt1 | contig 18565 bp, 17 predicted proteins | sample CryGeyCG2114_010_2_FD_183968 | JGI IMG/M metagenome (GOLD analysis project Ga0210057, IMG submission 183968) | Groundwater microbial communities from aquifer - Crystal Geyser CG10_big_fil_rev_8/21/14_0.10 (SPAdes) (version 2) | ecosystem: Environmental > Aquatic > Deep subsurface > Groundwater ...
ACTCATTAAATGGGATAAGGGCAATAGAACTTATGGGGCAAAAAGAAGGAATAACGCAAAAACAACAATTATCCACAATAAAAGACTTTGGTAACGAAAAATATAACTGCCTTGTCGGAACCAGCATAACCGAGGAGGGTCTTGATATAAAGGGGGGTGCAGACTTAGCAATATTTTACGAGCCAATACCATCAGAAATACGCCTAATCCAAAGACTGGGCCGTGTTGGAAGAATTTCAAAAGGAAAGATAATTATCCTAATAACCAAAAACACCCGTGATGTAGCCTATTATTGGTCAAGTAAAAGAAAAGAAAAAAATATGAAAAAAATACTTTACAAAATGAAACAGGAAAATTTAACTAATTTCTAAAATGGTAAAAGTTATAATAGACTATAGAGAAAGAAACTCTGGAATAATAGAAGAACTTATCAAAAAGAAAATTGATGTAGAAGAAAAACATTTAGTATCTGCAGATTTTATGGTGTGGGGAAAGAATTCTGAAGGTAAAGAAATAAAAATAGGTATAGAAAAAAAGACGCAAAATGATTTCTTAAATTCTATAATCGACAAAAGAATGATTAATCAGCTAATAAATCTTAAAAAAAACTTTGACATCCCTTTATTGATGATAGAAGGCTCAGAAAATTTATATGAAATAAGGAATTTTCACCCAAATTCAATACGGGGGATGCTTGCATCAATAACAATAGACTATCACATTCCTATAATCTATACTAAAAATTATCGTGATACTGCCTCCTTTTTGGAAACAATAGTAAAAAGACTTGAAAAAACAAGAAAGCCGTTAAGTTTATTGAAAAAAAGAAAGCCGTTAAGCCTAAAACAACAGCAGGAATTGATAATAGAAACCTTGCCCGGTATTGGACCAAAAATAGCGAAATCTTTACTTAATAAATTTAAAACAATTAAAAAGATTATTAATGCGTCAGAAGAGCAATTAAAAAAAGTTAAAAAAATTGGAACAAAAAAGGCAAGAGAAATAAAGAAATTGATAGAAACTATTTACAGTTAGCTAAAACCCACCCTACATCAATAACATTATGCCCATTCCTATCGCTTAATATATTTTTATCATCAATCAATACTAATAAGAAGGTTTTACCAAGAGCATCCCCCAATTTTTTAACAAGATTTTCTAAACCATCAATAGAATCCCCTTCTTTAACATCCATAACAAGAGGTACATACAAAAAATTATCAACCTCATAAGCCCTACCTAAGATATTTATTTTCATTCCTTTTCTAATGTCGCAGACTGCATCCCCTAATGTATAAGCAATATCTTTTAGAATATGGTACTCTGCATTTTTAAGTATTACAGAATAAAACTCCCTAGGGTACAAAGAAAGAGTTTTTATGGCCTCATTAATTATGTTATTTACTATTTCCTTTTTATTATTATATTCTTTCATCAAAAAATTTAGCAAATATTTGTTAATAAACTTTATCAATCTAAGGTATATAATTCCAAAACATCATATATTGGTCCATCTTTAGTTAAGGTGCTCTTCATAAGCTTAAAACTATCCACTTTGAACTCCAAATCTTTTATTTTTATCTTTTTAAATAAAGCTTTAAACCCCTCCTTATCCTTAACAAATTTTGCCCTCCCCAAAGTCAAATGTGCCTTAAACTCTTGCTCTCCTTTAAATAAATCCAATAGCTCTGAATCAATCAATTTTTGTAGTTTTATAATATTTTCATCTGGTTTTAAACCAATCCAAATAACCCGTACATAGTTCTCATCAGGAAATAACCCTACCTCTTCCAATTTAAGTAAAAATTTTTTTATTTTTATTCCTTTTAACTTCCTCTTTACTTCTTCTAATGTCTTTTCATCAACCTCCCCCAAAAATTTTAAGGTTAAATGCAAGTTTTTCTTGGCAACCCACTTAACCTTTATTAAATTATTATCAAATTCCTTCTGTAGATTAAATAAATAATCCTTAATCTCTCCGGGTAAATCTATCGCAATAAAGCATCTCATGAAATCAACTCATCAAGTAACTTTGCGGCAAGTTTAACAGTCATATTATTAAAATCTTTCTTAGGATTGACTTCAACCAAATCCACCCATCTTAAATTTTCCAATCTCTTAAATCTCTTTAGAAGAAAAAATAATTCCCTGGGTTGTAATCCCAAAGGTTCTATGTAGCCTGTCCCAGGAGCAAATGCAGGATCTACAACATCTATGTCTATGCTTAGGTACAACTTGTCAAAATTCCTGCTCATCCCTATGATAACATCACAGTTCTCTATAAAATTAGTTGAAAGTTGTTCGGCAGTAAAAAATTTTATGTTATTATCTCTTAAAAATTCAAATTCTTCTTTACTCCACTTCCTTATACCAATTAGGATAATATTTTGTGGTTTGACTAGCTTCTCTTTAATCAAGCTCGTGATAACATCTTCATGGCTTATATAAAAATCACTTTGGCAATCAGGATGCGCATCAAATACGACCAAACCTGCATTTCTGTACTTCTTAGCAAAGGCCTTAAATGTAGGATAAGTTATAGAATGATCACCCCCAAGAAATAGAATATTTTCATCAACCAGTAGCTTTGCCTTATTGAAGATATTTTTATTAGTTTCATCTATATTACCCCCAACAACCCTAACGTCCTCAAAATAACACTTTCTACTAAGATGTTTTATTATTTCGCTGGGTGCTTCCTCTGTGCCTATGTTCTCTCCCAAACTACCCTGAGAACTTGCGATTTTGATAATTTTCATTCTGGATATGCCTTTTCAACAAGATTCTGTTTTGTTTTGAATTTTTTTCTTATAGGTTCCAAAAGTTCGTTGACTTCATCTGCAACCATTTTCTTTAAATCCATAGGGTGTAGCTTCCTTGACATAAAATCTCTTTCTAAATCAGAATATTTTTCATACGTTAAATCTCCCCCAAATTTCTGACTCCTTTTTATAACTAACCTGTCTTTCAAAGAAAAAAGAACATATTGAACAAACGCCAAGACACCATTATCGGTTTTGCCAGCCTCGCAATAAGCACTATTAACTTTTTTTACAACATTAGTCTCAGAATCAAGTAGGTCTATTTTACTCTTCTCTTCGCTTGCACTCATCTTCTCTCCAGTAAGCCCGGGTAACATTGGTGTAAAAACGCATGCTGGTCTTTTATGCCCAAGTTTTGGTAATAACTCTCTTCCAAGCATGTATATATGTCTTTGGTCAAGCCCAGAATAGGTTACATCTACATCAAGAGCAGGAACATCAGCTACTTGCATTAAAGGATAAATAAAACTCCCTACCTTTGGCTTTTCAGTAAATCTTACAACCTCTGCAGCAGCCCTCTTTGCCCTATTGATACTAACCTCTGCACTCATCTTAAGAACATCAAGTACATACTCCGTGCCCAACTGAAAGTCAGAACCCGTAACAAATTCTATATTGTTGTGCTTAATCTTTAATGCATCAAACATAGCAAGTATAATCTCTTTATAATATTCCGTTCTAGCATCAAGCAAAGCCCAGGGTGTTTTTTGATCATCCAGATAAGCATGTAAGTCCGCTATCAAAATCTTGAACTTAAAGTTTGCTTTCAAAAAATCTCCTATCTTCAATATAGGTATAAAATAGCCTATATGCGGCTTACCTGTAGGCGCAGCCCCCCAATATGAAACAGGGTTCTTTTTCTCCAAAACATCCATTAACTCATTCTCTGTTACAATTTCCTGCGTATTTCTTTTGATAATATTAAGTTTATCTTCAATGTCCATAGTCTACCAATAAATTTTTAAAATATAAAGTTATCTATTCCAGTGTGAAAGAATCAAAGCTGCTTAAAATAGCAATTATTGGTGCATTAATGGGGGTAATAATTCTATCTTATATTTCAGAGAAAAATTATCTTGTAGGGTCTGATATTAAAGAGATAGCAAATAAAACCATTGATGAAAAAGTAAAAATTAAAGGTTATATAACATCAATTCAAGAAACCCCTGGTTTGTATATATTAACAGTAAAGGATAGTTCAGGCTCGATAAAGGTTGTTGTATTCAAAGAAGAAAAAATTGATATAAGCAATGATGATTCGATAGAAGTAGAAGGTAAAGTAACGAAATATAAAGAGGAGATAGAAATTATTGCGGATGTTATAAGGTTAATAAAATGATTTCTATGTTATTTGCAATATTGTTTGGGTGTATTGCTGGAACTATCACGGGAATAACTCCAGGTATACACATTAACCTAGTTGCAACACTTATACTTGCAAGCTCCCCCATATTGGCAACATTTGTATCTCCTATTTTAATAGCAATCTTTATAATTTCGATGGCGATAACCCACACCTTTACAGATTTTTTGCCTAGTTGCTTTCTTGGTGCTCCTGACTCAGATACTGTTCTTTCTGTTCTTCCCGGCCATAGGTACTTGCTTGCAGGCAAGGGTTACGAAGCAGTCTTTCTTACCATTATAGGTAGTGTTCTGGGATTAATAATAACAATAACATCAATACCTTTAATGATTCCATTCTTAAAATCTATTTATACCCTGCTTCGAAATTATATTGGTTATATCCTTATAGCTGTAGTAATCTTCATGATATTAAGAGAAAAATCAAAGCTTTGGCCATTTATAATTTTCCTTTTTTCGGGTACGCTGGGGATTACAGTATTCAACATAACAATACTAAGGGAGCCCTTGCTACCGATGTTGTCTGGTATGTTTGGTATAAGCACACTCTTCTTAAGTTACAAAGACAACGTAAAAATCCCACCACAAAAAATTACATATCCAGAAATAGATAGAAGCACAGGAATTAAATCGATAGGCTCCAGTGTGATTGTTGGTAGCATTGCAAGCTTTTTTCCAGGAATAAGCCCTGCCCATGCCGCAATAATAGCTACACAAATAGTAAGGAAGCTTAGCACACAGGGTTTCTTGATTCTTGTCGGATCGCTTAATACAGTAAACATGGTTGTAAGTATGGTAACTCTGTACACAATAGACAAAGCAAGAAATGGGACTATAGTGATAATGTCAAAGATATTAGAATCTTTTAATCTAGATTTATTAATATTGTTGGTCGGTGCTTCATTAATAGCAGGATTACTTGCAACAATAATAACTTTAAAACTTTCAAAAGTGTTTTCCAGCTTAATAACGAAAGTCAATTATCAAAAATTATGTATAACTATTATAATAATCGTTACACTAGTTGTCGCAATGCTAACTGGACTCATTGGTTTATTTGTTATGATAGTATCAACCCTAATAGGGATTATACCCGCTATAAAAGGTATTAGTAGAAATCATCTTATGGGCTGTTTGCTTTTGCCGGTTATTTTATATTATATTTTATAAATTATCCAAACCACTTACCCAATCCTTCCTGCTTCTCTTTGTCTATACCAAAAATGCTTTCTATTCTCCTTTTTGTTAAATCTAAGACCTGCCTCAAAAATGGGGAAAGGTTATATTTTTTTGATAAAGCAATGCTTTGTTCAAGATATTTTATAACACTTCCTTCAGAAACAGTAAATAATATCCTACTCCCGCACTTTGTACATTGCCCGATTAGGGGTGGTCTTCTAAATTTTTCATTGCACTTAACGCACCTGAATTCTTGTGTCGAAAACTTTCTTAAATTACCCTGTATATCCCTTATAAAATGCCTTCCAACAACGAGTCTTGCAACATCAGTCTGGTCTACAGCTCTTATTTTCTCAGCTAAATTCATCTGGCCAAACACCTTTTCGTCCATAGTAGGCAAAGACTTATAGGCACTGCACCTTACCCCTTCATTTATATCACTTGTGTCATGCGTAAAACCATAACCTTCATATTGGGCCTCTTTTTCGAGCCTGTCCCTAACCTTCTCAATTTTGATTGCGCCTGGTTGGCTATATTTCATTGCAGCTTCATACAACTCTATCGGATACTCAAAAACAGTATCCATATCAAAAACCATATCATCAACCTCAGAGGGGATTATCATAGAAGTAAGAACCAAAGGTGCATCTTGAACAGCCCCCCTGTGTTGTGGGAGGTATTTTCTTGAAAAATTGAGTAAAACATCCATCAAAAGAACAACACACAGCTCATCGCCATCAGCATCTCTCCTACAAGCGCAATGGAACAATGGGTGTGCATAAAATGCCTGTGTCTTGGAAAACCCTATTATCCTTCCAACAACACCTGCCGAGATATGTGGTGCTAAAGCAACAACATAATGCCCGATTAAATCCCTCTTATCCCTTAGGTTATAAAACTTATTGCTATTATAATATTTAACAAGTAAATCGTCGATAAAATTTGCAACTCTATAAAGCACTATGTCTGCGCCTTCGTCTAAAGAAACATCGCAACTTGGCAGTATAACATCTTGTGGTTTAAGTTCTAATAACTGCCCTTCACTAATAAGATCTTTCCCATATATGTCTTTTTCATAGCCTAACTGCTTTAATTTTTCTACAGAACTTTCAATCTCATTTGGTTTAAAGGTAGTTATTGGTAACTCAGTCATATCATACCTTATAGTGCCATCTTTATTAACATAAAGATTATGCAGTGCTCTTAAAATCCCTTTAGTTAAATGTTCAGGGATATGCTCACTATTCGAAGTTCCTCTTACCCCTTTTATGAGTGGAGGGGTATCCTGTAAATTTAGTTTTTCCATTGCCTTTTCAAAAAAATGTTTAATGTCAATTTCTTTAAAATCATAAGTTACTCCGCTGCCGTGCTCTTTACAAATACCCCCCTCAAGCAGATTCTTGCATGCCTTACAATAATATATTTTTTTGGTTATATTATTACAGTTCTCGCATATTGGATAAATTGTCTCACGATTGCACCCTTCACAAAGGTATAAGGGAAAATCCGCACTTATTTTGCCTATGTTTAAAGCACTGTTAAAGTCCCTAAGCCTTCCCCCCTCATCGCCTACTGGAAAAAGAAGATGCGGGCTTCCAGTCATTTTTCTCATCTTCGCTTTTTCTGGCCTACCCATTCTCGCCCCTATAAATGTCCCCGATTTATCCCTCATCTTGACACTAGACAAATTATTTATAATATCCAATGTGCTTCCTTCCATAGAATTGGTATTATATTTTTTAAAATTAATAAGTAGTAGGGACTTAGCCCAATCCCCTTCTATAACAATTGAGTCTTTAACTTTATGAGGAATACCTAAAACCTCAAGATTTCTCTTTGCATTTCCTATTAAGGGTAACATAATTGTATCTTCTTTTATAGCTCCCCTATTAAACCAATCAAATAAATTAATTAATTCTTCTTTAGAAATATCCTCCCAATGAAAAGTGTACTTCGGATGTAAGGGAATTCCAAGTTTTTTTGAGATAGATAAGGCCTCGTCAAAAGAATAATTTTTTATTATAAAAGTTCTATCTTTTTGTTTAGCCTCTTGATACCACCACTCTTCACAATAACCCGCTGGAACTAAGGGGTGCGCCCTATTCAAAAAATCGCCATAGCTGATTAAGATGTCGCCTAAAAAAAGGATTTCAATTATGTTTGGAATATGTTTTTCAGCTTCGTCGATATTACTTAAAAAAATAACATCCCCATTTCTAAGTTTAACAATAGGCCCCTCAATAGAATCGCAGACGCCCAAAGCAGTTCCCTTGCTTGGCCTCTCAACCTTAAGCTGCGTACCAATTGCAATATAATTATTTAGGACCATCATAGTTAAGGGGCTGATTGCCATACTGCTCAACCCCGTGTTCCTGCATCTTCCATACCTTAACCTAAAGCCCCCCTTCCTTAAGGGATAAGTCAAAACAGGCCTCCCCCCCACTAAATCGTTTATATATGTATAATCTGGTTCTATGCCTGAAATAAGCTTTTTTTCTCCATGCGCCTTTGATGCCTTTTGAATATTAATAAACTCTTCTAAAAAAAACCAATGTTCAAGCCCAAAATCCTTCCCCCATTTTGAAATTTGTTTCCATAATTTTGGGGCCTTTTGGCATATCCCCTCTGCTAATACAAGACACGGCCCGTTTCTTAATTTGTTTGTACCAATTCTTGGAAGGTCTTTATAATTGCTTACTTCCATCTCTTCAGAGGGATCTCCGCCTATCTGTATAGGTAGATTTTTTAACATAAACTCAAGCTCCTTCTCGCTAGGGAAATATTGTAAATTAGTTATTCTATCATGATAATCTTGTATCTCTGTAATCATTCTTTTTACTTCATTTTCTGTAATATCGTACTCCTTATACCCTAATTTTTTTCTTAAGTAATCAGCGATTAATACAGAAACAGAAGCTGCAGTTCCACCAGCACTCCTTATGGGTCCGGAGTAGTAAATACAAAAATAATTTTGGTTGTCTTTTCTTTTTTTTAGTTCTAATTTTACAAACCCCTCTAAAGGAGATGCAACAATCCCTATAGTAACATAAGCAATGCCCACCCTTATGCCTACCTCAATAGCTTCAATCTTATCTTTAAACTTACAAAACTTTTCATTGGCTACCTCTTCAGATATAATCAATGCAACCCTCCAATCAAGTTTTCCATATTTCTTCTCAAGTTCATAAATTCTTTCAACAACACCGCTATTTCTTATTTGTGGAGCAACAACGCTTATCAAACCTTCGACTCTCTCTGCCATATTTTTAGCTAGCGGTATATCAACAAAATTATCAGGATCGCAGCTATTCTTTTTTGCATTATTGGCAATTTCATAGCTCCTCTTGATATTATCTTCAATGATATTAAAATAATTTTGTATAGATTTGCTCCTTTCCATTTTATTTTCCAAAATTAAGTATCTTAAACTCCCTTGTTTTTAAACTAGCTAATATAACCTTAGATGGCTCTGGTTTCATACCCCTCCTTTCTTGATATGGTGTTTGTGTAACCCAACAACCTGCACATATCAAACTGACATTTTTGTGATTAAGAGCAAACACCTTATGAATGTGGCCTGTAACAAAAAAGTCTGGTACATTATCAATAAGTAGTGGGTCATCCTCGCCCCCAGGCACATAAAGTGTTGATGTATATGTCGGAGCCAAATGCCTCCTCTGTAATAAAAATTTCATAACCTCATCTATCTTCTCATATCTCCCGCTCATCCTTATAGATTCTATATTATCTGCGTAATAAGGTAAACTAAAACCATGATATATCAAAACATCAAAACCCGAAAAATCCCCGGAGCTATGTATTTTAACTAAAGCCGGATTGGTTGTTATTGTAACATTAGGTAAATCCCAAAGCGGTGCTGCTATGTCTTTGTATAAAACTGGTTGTGGCTCTGCAATTCTCAAAGCATCGTGATTTCCACCACAAAGTATTATCTTTATATGCTTTGGAATAAGTTTAAGGTAACTTGCAAACTTTTCATATTGTTCGTAAATGTCTTTGATAATAAGATCTTTCTCATGATTAGGATATACCCCCACCCCCTCTACTAAATCCCCGACAATAAAAAGATATTTTACTTTTTTGGCAAGTTCTTTTTGTTTTTCATCACCAGTATTTCCATTGAGCCAGTTCAAAAATCTTAAAAAATCTTCAGCAAGAAAAGTGTATAATCCCACATGTATATCAGATGTAAATGCAACGTAAACATCATCCTCACATTTTTTTAGATCTTTATTTATAGAAACATCTGGAAAATAGATATTGTTAATAAAGATAATCCTATTACCAACAACTCCCCTGATGCCAATAACCTCATCTAAGACTAAATCCTTTGCTAAGGTGTAAAGTTCTTGCTTATTTTTATTAATTAAAATTTGTATAGTTCCTGTAACATCCTCTAAAGAGATAGATATATTATTGTTTTTTGTATATTCTTTTTTGGCAACAAGCCCTATTAAAGAAATGCTTTCCCTCTCTTTTTTGTTCCAAACCTTACTTATTGAAATTGCGTCCTGTAATTCAGGCCTATTTAATAATAATTTTTTTAGGAAAAAATATCTGGATCTAAAATAGTTTACAAAATCTTGAACTTCTTTTTTCTTTAAATGTTCTTTATAAGACTTAATAACTTGTATATAAGAATCCTTAGGCATCTTTATTTTTTTTTCAATAAGCTCAAAAATGTTATTATCAAGAATCTTTGGTTTTACTTCTAATTCATATAAACTGCTTAAAAAAGTTTCTTTATCAAAATCCCCATTAAGATTATCAACAAAACTAGGGTTAACCAAAAACCCCTTATTCAAAAAAAAAGTTATCACCTCCTCTTTTTTATTCATAGATTTAACCCTTCCTTCAGTATAGTATTCATTTGTGATAAAGTTGAAGAAGGAACAGCTAAATTAATTTCTCTAGTTCTACCATATCTCCCCTTGCTTATAACCTTTGCATTAATTATACCAAGCATATCAAACTCGGCAATTATATCACTTACCCTCCTCTGTGTTAGGGGTTTAAGCCCAACCCTTTTACATAATTCTTTATAAACATCATAAGCATCCCCAGTGAATAAAGGGCCATTCTTGTGTTCTGCCATTAAAATAGCAAGTAAAGTTAATTGAAACTGTTTTGGTTGTATTTTTATAATATCCAAAACCCTATCACTTTCTACTTTATCTTCAGCATCATCTAAATCGCTTATTGTAATTTTTGTCTTATTTTTTCTTTCTGCCAACTCACCAGCAACCCTTAACAAATCCAATGCTCTTCTTGCATCCCCGTGCTCTCTTGCGGCATAGGCAGCACATTTTTCTATAACACCCTCCTCAATAATATCTCCCCTAAAAGCTAGTTTAGACCTCTGCCTTAAAATATCTTGTATTTGTAAGGCATTATATGGTGGGAAAATTAATTCTTCTTCCGACAAAGAACTTTTTACTCTAGAATCGAGGTTATCTGTAAATCTTAAATCATTAGATATGCCCACCAATGATATCTCACTATTAACCAATTCAGAATTAAGCCTTGTTAAATTATATAATACTCCATCCCCTATTTTTTTTACAAGTTGATCTATTTCATCCAAAACTATTACAACAAGACACCCGTCATTGTCTATAGCTTTAACAAACAACTTATACACCTCATCAGTTGGTAAACCAGTAGCTGGTATTTCCTTACCAAATTCTCTAGCTAACTGTGCGATAAGCCTATATTCTGTATCAGCAACCCTCTTTAACTTACAATTAAGATAAATAAGTTTTAAATTTAGATTCTTTTCTTTAACTATGTTTAATATCTGACTTATTATATACTTAACAGTAAGGGTTTTTCCAGTACCTGTTTTTCCGTATAAAAATAGGTTAGATGGTTTCTCAAGTTTTAAACATGGTGCTAATATCCCTGCAATAACTTCAATTTGTTCCTTCCTGTGTAATATATCATCAGGGGTGTAATTTGCTTGTAAAACCTTCTTATCAACAATTAATGGCTCTTTTTTTAAAAAATCTTCAAAGAAATTTTTTAAATGATTGTACGTCATAAAAGATATTTATTAATAACCTAATATTTAAAAATTATTATTCCAGAAAATAGATACTTACACCTATATTTCCTATGCAAATAGATTAAGGTATTCTATTACTATTAAAAATTGTTACTATGCAACAATAGACCCCTATATTTCGTATAGAACTTTATAATGATAACACTCTTTATAATCTATTTTGAAAAACAAATAAAATATATTATATATTAAATATTGGAAAAACTTAAATATAAAATAAAAAAGAACCTCTAAAAAGTGTTATTTACTGTTTAAAAGCCGTAGAAAATAAGATAATTTCATAACTAAAATACCTAAAAATAATTAAAATTTAAATAAGTTATCTTTTTCATCATATTTTATGGTTATTAACCCCCAAAAACATATTACTCTAAATTAAAAGCTCCATAGGAAACCTTAGTGTGGGGTATATTTAATAAAAATCTTTATATAATAGCTAACTTCTCTAAAAGAAATAATGGTTAAACTTATAATACTATTAGTAATAATTTTACTTATTCTTTATACCTTCTATAAAATCTTCAAAAAAATAGTTAAAGCCATACTTTTACTATTATTTTTAATTATTATAGTTTCTATCATCTTAGGTATTTCACTCTTTAAGGATTATCAAGAATTAAAAACCAACATCCAAACATCACCAACAATAGTGTTCTTTACCTCAAATAATACAATAAAAACAGGTTTTATAATAACCCCAAATACTAAAAACCAAACCACAACCCCCTATACCCCCTTAACAGACCAAGAAGTTATAATTTATCAACAATACCTCTCTCAAAAAGATTATAATGGGATTTTATCAAATAATTATAAATTATTCATAATAAACACCATAGCTCTACAAAAACTTCTAAAAGATAAAATTGAAATAATTGGAAAAGAAGTTACAAAAGAGCAAATAATAGGATTAATTGATAGTGATAATCTGGAATTATTTATTCAAAAGCAAAATATCCTAAACTTAGAACAAATAAAAAAAGAGCTTAATATCAAAAATAATATCCAATTAAAAGCAGCAGTATTAATAATTTCACTTAAAGAAGATAACTTACCATTATTGCTTGAAGAATTTAAAATGAAAAATATAATAATTTATCCGGAAACAATCCTTTTTAAAACGATAAGAGTAATTCCATAATTTCTTGTTTTAAAACCTTTTCTTAGAAACATTTATAAATAAGTTATTATTAGTACTTATGATGGTTGAAGATAAAAAATCAGTAAAATTACTAGTGGGTAAAACCATTGTTAGTAAAGCAGGAAGGCGTTTTGGAGAGGTAGGTAATTTAACCTTCGAAACTAGGACTGGTGAATTATTACAAATAGTTCTTAAAAATCCAACAAGTTACTGTGATGCACTTGATTTAGACAGGGATAAAAATGGAAATTTATTAATTCCCTATAGTGCAGTAATAGCTATAGGTGATTTTATAGTTGTTGCTGAAGAAGACATAATATAAAAATTTAAAAACTTTCTCTATGCACTTAATACATGCCAAAACAAAGATATAAAACTACAGCAGATATTAAAGTACCTAAAAATATCCACGAACAAGTAATAGGCCAGGATAATGCGCTAAATATAATTAAAAAAGCAGCTAAGCAGAGAAGGCATGTGTTGCTTATAGGTGAAAGTGGTACTGGTAAGAGTATGCTCGGTCAATCGCTTGCAGAATTATTACCTAAAGAGAATTTAATAGATGTCCTTTGTTTAGACAACCCCCAAGATGAGAATTCTCCTTTAATAAGAATAGTGCCAAAAGGCCATGGAAAAAAGATAGCTACAAAGGCAAGGCTACAATCATTAAGCTCGGTAAGAAACCAAAATATCTTATTCTTTATCTTAGTTATAATAACAATCCTGGCACCATGGTGGATAAGAAAACAGTATGGGGATGTAATGGCAGCTGCCTCTTTAATAGGTAGTATGATCTTTTTAGCGGCATTTGTTCTTTTCATTAATTTAGGTAGAAAAATAAAGACGAACGGCCTAAGGATACCCAAACTTTTGATAGATAATTCAGATAAAAAACAATCTCCATTTTTAGATGGAACAGGAAGTCATGCGGGCGCTTTGCTTGGGGATGTGCTTCATGATCCTCTACAATCGGGTGGCCTAGGAACGCCAGCATACGAAAGAGTAGTTCCAGGGTTGATTCATAAGGCAAGCGGTGGTGTCTTATTTATAGATGAGATTGGTTTGCTTACTTCACATTCACAACAAGAGTTATTGACAGCGATGCAAGAAAAAAGATACCCTATTACAGGCCAAAGCGAGCGAAGTTCGGGGGCAATGGTAAGAACAGAGCCGGTTCCAACAGACTTTGTATTAGTGGCAGCAGGTACTTTGGACACAATAAAAAGGATGCACCCAGCCCTACGTTCTAGGATCCGTGGTTATGGTTATGAAGTTTATATAAATCATGATATGCCTGATAATTTAGAAAATAAAAATAAAATAGTAAGATTCATAGCTCAAGAAGTTGTCAAAGATAAGAAAATAGCCCACTTTACAAAAGAAGCTGCAGAAGAAATAATAACCGAAGCAAAAAAAAGGGCAGGTACAGCCGGTAAGTTGACGCTATACTTAAGAGAACTTGGTGGTTTAATAAGGGCGGCAGGGGACCTAGCCCTAGAAGATAAATCTAAATTCGTTGAAAGAAAACATGTTATAGGGGCAAAGACATTGGCAAGGACACTGGAACAACAAATAGCAGACAAATTTATAGAACAGAAAAAAGAGTATGATGTTATAATAACTAAGGGCACAAAAGTAGGTAGAGTAAACGGTTTAGCTGTTATAGGTTCAGGTAATTCATTCTCAGGGATAATATTACCTATAGAAGCAGAAGTTACGCCTGGTGGAAAAAAAGCAGAATTTGTAGCCACAGGCAGGCTTGGAGAGATTGCAAAAGAGGCTGTAAAAAATGTTTCTGCTATTGTTTTAAAGTACTTTGGCGAGGATATTAAAGAAAAGCATGATATTTTTGTACAATTCATTCAAACAGCAGATTCTGGCGTTGAAGGTGATTCAGCATCAATAGCAGTTGCAACAGCAATAATTTCAGCATTAAAAGATATTCCTATTAAACAAAACACAGCTATGACCGGTTCTTTGTCTATTAGGGGAGAAGTTTTAGCTGTTGGGGGGATAACATCTAAAATTGAAGCAGCCATTGAAGCAGGGATTTCTAGAGTTATAATTCCAAAAGCTAATGAAAAAGATGTTTTATTAACTAAGGACTTAAAAAATAAAATAAAAATAATCCCTGTAAATCATATAATAGAAGTCATTAAAGAAGTATTTGATTGGCGAGGAAAAGAAAAGTTGTTAAGGCAGATTATTAAAAAGTAAATTACATTCTTTCACTAACGTCTATCCCTAATAAGTCCAAACTATTCTTGATAACATACCTAAAAGCAGTAACCAAGCTTAACCTTGCATTCTCTAGCTCTTCTTCTACCCCAACACACTTACAATTATGATAAAATTCATTAAAAGCCTTAGCAAGTTCATAAGCATAATTAGCTATAATATGTGGTTCTAAATTAAATAGGCTACCATTAATAACGTCAGAAAATTTACCTAATGTTTCAACAAGTTTTATTTCCTCATTTTTATTTAATAGCTCAAAATTAACATTTTTTCTGGCCTTTTTCTTTTTCAAAATACTTGAAGCCCTAGCATAAGTATATTGTAAATAAGGCCCAGATTCCCCCTCAAAATCTAACGCCTTCTTCCAATCAAAAACAACATTCTTATCATTACTAACTTTTAAAATACTAAACTTAATTGCTCCATAACCTATTATTTTTGCTAATTTCTTATCCCTTTTTTTATATCTTTTATAAATTTCACCATTTGCTTTATTAACCGCTTCATTCATAAAATCTTTTAGCAAAATAACATTTCCACTCCTCGTACTCATTTTCCCATCAGTTAGCAAAATAAAAGAGTAGTGTACAGCCCTTGGCGCTTTATAACCTAAAATTTTCAAAGCAGCTCCGATCTGCTCAAAATAAAGCTTTTGATCTTCTCCCAAAACAACAATATTCTCTCCTTGTTTCATTTTTTCAATACTATATATAAGATCCCTTAATGGATACAAACTGGTTCCATCAGCTCTTGTTAAAACTAAAACTTGGCTTTTCATTGCAAAATTAAATTCTTTCTGATCCAACACAATTCTATTTTCATCATCCCTAAATAATTTACCTGTTTTTTCAAATCTTTTCAGTATTTTATCTATTTCTTTATTCCATAGATATTCACTTTCATAGTCAAACTTATCATATTTTATTCCAAGTTCAGAAAGAATGTTTAACTGCCCATTTAAACATGTTTTAACAACCTCCCTAAACATTTTTTTTGTCTTTTTATCTCCCTCTTCAAGCTTGTGCAAAAGCAAAAATATCTCTTTTTCAACTTTAGGATTTTTGCTTAGGCTCTTATTTACCCCTACATAAATCCTCAACAGGTCATCAAAATCAACTTTTTTACCCCTGCTCCCATAAACAAGCATGGCCACCTGCTTACCAACATCATTTACCCAGTAGTGTACGTCCACTTTATAGCCTAAAAATCTAAATATCCTTACTAAAGAATCTCCAATCAACGCATTCCTTGCCCTCCCAATGTGAGGGCTTGCATTAGGGTTAATACTTGTGTGTTCTATTAGTACTTTCTTTCTAACTGGTTTTTTTTCATAATTCTCTCTCTCTTTTAATATTCTTTTTAATACGACCCTAACCCTAATACTCTTATTAATAAAAAAGTTGATATAACCCCCCATAACTTCTATTTTCTTTATTGTTCTCGGTTTCTTTAAGGCTTTGGCTATTCTTTTTGCTATTTCAGTGGGGTTTTCCCTAAATTTTTCAGCTAAACTAAAACATGGAAAAGAAAAATCACCAAACTTTGGATTTTTAGGGATTTCCAGATTTATTTTTACACCCCCAACTTCTTTGTTTAATAAAGTTATAATCTCTTTTTCAAAATTCATAATTCTTATTAAACCTCCTTATTTTTAAAGTTTTGTAAGAAAAAATAACCAAATCTTAATAAATACCTTTAACCGCAACAATTGTAAAATTTATATATTTGTTCATCCCTATATTTTTATGTCAAAGCTATCCAAACAAACAATTGAAAAGATACAGGAACAAATCCTCTCTGTTTTATATGAAAGTAACCCTCATGCCCTATTTGCAAATACAATAGCAAAAGAAATTGTTAGAGATAACGAACTAGTTTATAATTTGTTAAAAGACTTGAAAAATAAAGGCCTTACAGTATCGGTTAAAGTCTCTAAAAGGGGAAATAAGTATATTCAAAGGGAAAGATGGGTACTTACACCAGATACATACAATGCTTATAGAAATCTTTAAATAGTTTCTAATTTTATCTAAAACATGCCAATAGTAGGTTTTAACATTAATAAGATACTAGCAGAAAAAACAGCCCAAATCAAAGATAAATTGAACATAACTAGCAATTTAAATATAAAAAACGTAGAGCAAGAAAAGGTTACAATACAGAAATCCGAAGATATTTTAAGATTTGATTTTGAGTTTACAACAAAGTATGAGCCTAAGGTGGGTAATATAATTATAGAGGGCAATATACTTTATCTAGATGAACCTAAGAATGTAAAAGAAGTGCTTAAAAAATGGAAAAAAAGCAAAGAAATTTCTCCTAAACTTATGCAACAAATATTTAATACAATTCTTATACGCTGTAATATCAAGGCATTAGAGCTTTCCCAGGAAATAGCCTTGCCACCCCATTTAAGACTTCCAAAAATAGAAGCAAAAAAGCCCGAAGATTATATCAGTTAAGAAATTCTCTTAATGTTTTTCTTTCTTTTTCACGCATAAAGGCCTTTTCCCATTCACATTTTTCTTTTTTCATGATTTTAAGAATGTTAATATGTTTATTCATCCTCTTTTTTCCTCCCCCATACAGGAAACAATTTTCTTTATATGTATTTTCAAGATTAAATAAATAAATCAGGATACACTAAATTGAAATATGGATAATCCATTGAGACATTACTAAAAAATTAAAACACATTTTCTAGTTTTAAAGTGATAACTATTTTCATAAACTACATATTTTATTATAATTTTTAAACTATTATTTAGAATCACATATATCTTTATATTTAAACACATCTTTAACATTTAAACAAATTTCCTAAACACACAAAATAGATAAATTTTGAAAAATGGAAGAAAATGACTTAGAATTCAAAAATAACGTAAAATTATCTTTTTCTAAAGCAAAAGAGGATATAAATCAATTGGAAAATGAAATAAGTACTTTAAAAGAACTTTTAAACAGTAAAATAAAAGAAATAGGAGATTTAAAAGAAAAAATTGATAATTTAGTAAATAAACAACATTTAGAGCATATTTTAAACGACAAAAAAAGGGATTCCATAGGAAATGATGGGGTCTGTGCAAATATGCAGACAGTTATGCAGACACTTGTGCACATTCCTAAACACATAAATACTATTAAAAACATAGAAAAAGACATTAATTCCTTATTCCAAACCCTCACTAAACAAGAGTTTTTGATATTCCTAACAATTTACCAATTTGAAGAAGAAAAACAACCAATAACTTATAAACTTATTTCAGCCTACCTCAAACTCTCATCTGGATGTATAAGAACACATATAACTAATTTATTACAAAAAGGGGCCCCAATAATCAAATCAAAGATAAATAATAAAATCACTCTTTTAGCAATAAACCCTGATTTTAAGGCCTTAAACCTCAAACAAAAGCTTATTCAGATATATTACCAAAAAGATCCGTACCAAACAACCCTCACTTTTTAAGAATTTATTGTTTTAACCTATTCTAAACTACATAACTCTTTAATTCAACGACTTTAAGTATTCACCATGATCCTCACTTACCCTTTTTAGTAGATCTTTCTGCTACCTTTAACACAAACATGATTCAATTTTTCAAAAACATAGGTCGTAATTATTGGAAGTTCGTTTTAAATGCGTCTTCGAACTGTCGACGACGCGTCTATAGACGTCTCCGACGGTTCTACGAACAATTAGAAAAATTAATATATTACCTTTGTATCTATATT
>Ga0210057_1004468_pt1 | contig 18559 bp, 26 predicted proteins | sample CryGeyCG2114_010_2_FD_183968 | JGI IMG/M metagenome (GOLD analysis project Ga0210057, IMG submission 183968) | Groundwater microbial communities from aquifer - Crystal Geyser CG10_big_fil_rev_8/21/14_0.10 (SPAdes) (version 2) | ecosystem: Environmental > Aquatic > Deep subsurface > Groundwater ...
GTCGGCGAACACACGGTGATTTTTGCCGGACCCGGGGAAAGAATTGAATTAATCCACCGCGCCCACAGCCGCGATGTCTTTGCTTATGGCGCCATCAAAGCCGCCAAATGGATTGTCGGCAAACCGGCCGGACTCTACGACATGCGGGACGTTTTAGGCATTAAATAAAACCAAGCCAGAGGCTAAAAACCTCTGGCTTTTTATTTTAAATTGATAAATTAGTATTTTTTTGCTAAGATATATCAATCAAAACCAGTTAATTTAACCGATCCTTAAAAAATCAAAAAGGAGACCGATATGAACGAAAAAACTTTTATGATTAGTTTGTTTTTAATAATGATTGGTTATTTACTGATATGCCTGTATTGCTTCGGATGCTGCCTGAATCGCTTTTGGCGCAAATTTCTGGAAAGAAAAAGAGCAAAACAAGCAAAGCATTCACCAGACTTAGTCTGATTCGTTAAAAGCCTCTTGAAAATTTTCAAGGGGCTTTTTTATTTCTAACGCACCCTCGGCATCCTGCCCCATATTAAAGTGTCCCCTTGAGAGGAATCGAACCTCTATCTCAGGCTTCGGAGGCTTGTGTCCTATCCATTGAACGACAAGGGGTCTTAATCCCCATTATTATTCCTAAAACCAGCCATAACATCAAGCGGCCGGGCTGAAGCGTCCAAAGAAAATGATCAAACAAGCCAAACAATAATAATAGTAAAAGCATTATTGTCAAATTTCCAATTTCCAATTTCCTCCGACAAAGTCGAGAGTCCTCGACAAAGTCGGGACAATTTCCAAAATTTTTTTCATTTGAAATTGAAGTTTTATTAGAAATTAGAAATTTGTAATTAGAAATTAAAAGATTCGCCAAAAAGAATAAGAAAACTAATAATCCTAAAATTCCAATCTCGGACCCGATAAGGAGATAGATGTTATGTATCGGCTGCCACTGCCAAACCTGACTTATCCCGAAAAGCCCGTAAAGCCCGTTTTCCACCGAATAAACCACCTGATTGCCCAAGCCAACCCCCAACGGATGAGTTTTTATCAGATGCCAGCCCAGTTCATTGTAAGATATCCTCTGGACAACCGATGGCTCGCTTAAATAAATCTGCGCCCGGGGAAAAATAAGATAACCCAGCCCCAAAACCAAAATCAAAAAAATAAAAATTAATATCACTGAAAAATAATTGAATTTCTGGCAGGAATATTTCTGGCGGAAAAGATAGAAAATAAAAATCGGGGTTAAAACCAAGCCTAAAAACCAGGCCGTCCGGGAAAACGTCAAAACCAGGCCTAAACTTATTGCAGAAATTGCCGCAATGCTCGAAAACTTAAGCCAAAAACTTCTTTCCCGGTTTAAAACCTTTAAAAAGCAGTAATAAGAGCAGAATAACCCCAAAAGCAGAAAAGCGGCTAAAACATTGGGATGAGGAAAAGTACCGTAAGCCCGCAGAATTTTGCCGCCAGCGGCTGCTATTTTGGCAACGCCGGAAATTTCCGGCCCCAAAACCGATTCCCCCAGAAACCAAAACCCCAAGCTTTTCTGGTTTAAAAATTGCAAAAAAGCGACTAATGATTGGAATACGGCCAAACCGGCTAAAACCGCCAAAATATTTTCCAGTTTAACCCAGTTTCTTTTCAAAATTTCGGCAACGGCCAAAGCCGTCAAAACCAATAAAACCAATCTTATGAAATTATAAAGCGCTAGAAGCTTATAGGAAGCGAAAAGGATTGAAATAAACAAAAATATTAAAAATAGAAGCAAAAACTTTTTCTCAAAGCGAGGCTCGAGGAGCGAGCGGGCATGGTTTTCCGACGAAGTCGGAAAGAGCGAGCGACGAAAGCCAGCGAAAAATCCTCGCTGGGGATTTGAGCGGTAGTCTTGAGGAAAAGTTTTTGCTGAAAAATTCAGTAAAAACAAAATCATTAAAACATCGCTGGCGTATAAAAAAATCGCCTCGTATTCGTCGAATCCGGGCGTGAATCTAAAAATCAATAATCTGTAGCCGAAAGGCAAAGAAACCAGAAACAGCCAGAAAAAAAATTTTGGAATTTTATTCACCAAAATTTATTTTAATATAAACCACGTCGCTTGGCTCGGGAGAATAAAATATTTTAATTCGAAATTATACCGCCATTTTCCCATTATTGGATGGAAATTAAGATTTGGGCGTTTTTTTGTCCTGAAAATGGTCTAAGAAAATTTCAAAATAATAAAACAGGGTATAAATCACTAAAACTAAAAAAGTGGCAAAAAAAGCGATGGGATAAAATTGCAAACCGACGGTCATTCCGATAGCCGCCGTAGCCCAGATGCCGGCCGCGGTCGTCAGCCCCTGGATTTTTGATTGATGAAAAATAATCAAACCGGCGCCTAAAAAACCTATGCCTACGACAATCTGCGAAGCTATTCTCGAAGGATCAACCGCGGAACCAAAATCCTGAAATCCGATAATTGAAAGAATGGTAAACAGGCAAGACCCCAGACAAACCAAGGCGTGGGTTTTAACGCCCGCCAATCTCCCCCTCATTTCTCTTTCGGTTCCGATTAAAGCTCCCAAGACAACGGCTAAAAAAAGTTGGCCAAAAATTTCTAAATTTTGGGGATTAAAAATTATGTTCATTTATAAAAGCTATTCTGCAGGATAAACCTTATCGCCTTCCCGCACTTTTTCCGCAACTTTTATTCCCACCTCCTGGCCTTTCTTGGCGCTTTTGATGTCCTGGTGTTCATACTGCATTGAATCAATCGCCTGCTCAAAATCGGTGTTGGCTCCCTTTAACTTTATGGTTTCGCCGACATTAACGGTTTTTTTGAATTTTATGATGGCAACGCTGATTCCCCCGAAAAAATGAGTCACCTCGCCGATTGGCTTCGGTTCCTTCGCGGTTTTAACGCTTTTTGTTGATGCTTTTTTTGTTGATGCTTTTGGCATATTTTTCAAAAAATAATCGACCTTTATATTATTATATTATACTTCTTCTCTTTTGATTAATTCAACAACTTTATCAAGAAGCTTCGCCGGATCGCTGTCATAAGCTATCTTGCCCGGCCCCCGGTGGCTCTTGTCAATCAAATCCTCAACCATATCGGCGGTGCCGCCGGTTCCTTTAAGAACCCCTATCGGTTTTGAATCTTCGTAAGCAATCGTAAATTCATTTAAAGTCCCCATCCGGCCACAGATAAAAATAACGGCGTCGGAGGCCCGGGTCAATAAAAGATTTCTGCCGGAATAGCCGAAGCCCGTATAAACAATAACGTCGTGGTAATCAATAGGCAAATGATAAGTCCGTTGATGGCTGATTTTAGAAGCCGCCGGTGAAAAACCGATAACCGTGCCCCCGGCTTCTTTGGCGCCTTTGGCAGCCCAGTAAGGCATGCCGGTGGTCGCGCCGGTAACTAAGATAAAACCCTGCTTAGTGATTTCCCGACCGATTTCCTGGGCTTTCTCCACCGCCCCTAATTCACAATGACCGGTTTCCGCAGCTCCGGAAATGCAAATTACATAACGCAGGCCCGTTGTTTTTTTATTTTTATTAGCCATTTTTTGATAAACGCTGATTTATGCCGATAGTTTAAGTATAGCAATTTTTGGTAAAAATTTTAACAGGGCTTTACCCCCACACCAATAGTGGATTGCGAAGCGAGATATATTCTTTGATATTATCAAACCAAGTATAAATTTTTTAGAAAATCAATATTATTTAGATACAATATAAGCTTTTAGGGAATTTTATCCACTATTGGTGTGTGGGCTTTACAAAATTAAGAAAGTATGCTATCATTATAATATAAAATAAATTGGTTCTTTGATATAAATAAAAAACAAGGAGGATAAAATGTTTGATTGGAAATGGATTTTTAAATTGAAAACGGGCGAAGAAATAACAATATACACCAGAGATGGAAATAACCCAAGCGGAAAAAAAACCTTAATAGAATTAGCTCGGGCCTGTTCAGGAGGCGAAGGACGTTCTGAAGACACCTTGTTAAAAATCGGCCGTTCTCTGGAAGCAGAGCTGCTGAATCTGGAAAAACAGACTCCCGTTGCAGTCATGTCTTCACCCGCATTTTCCGGCGCCAACTTATTTTAACCCTCCATAAATACCCTGAGACTCTTGCCCTTGCAAGAGTCTCTTTTTTATTCTCCTTTGATTACCGCCAGCGGTTTTAATCTCGCTACTTTTTTTGAAAGACCGGCCTGATGGATAACTTCCACCACGCTATCAACGTCTTTATATGCTTCGGGCGCTTCTTCGGCCAGCCCGCTTAAAGACGACGACCGCACTATAATTCCTTTGCTTTTCAAATTTTTAATCAGTTCCTGGGGCGAAACCGAACGGATAGCGGCGTTCCGCGACATTGCCCGGCCGGCCCCGTGGCAAGCGCTAAACCAGCTTTGAGCGCCTTCTTTGACTCCGGCTAGAATATAAGAAGCTGTGCCCATTGAGCCCGGGATTAAAACCGGCTGGCCCGTTTCCCGGTATTTTTCCGGAATTTCCGGATGCCCCGGCGGAAAAGCCCGCGTGGCGCCCTTGCGATGAACCACTAATTCTTTTTCCCGGCCGTCAATAATATGTTTTTCAATTTTGGCGATATTATGAGCCACGTCATAAACTACTTTTAATCCTGATTTTCCCGAAGAACCCAAAACATTTTTCCAGGCCTTGCGGATAAAATGAGCGATGGCTTGCCGGTTGGCCCAGGCGTAATTTGCTCCGCAAGCCATCGCCCCAAGATAATTTTTGCCTTCGGAAGAATTTATAGGACAAGCCGCCAATTCCCGATCGGGCAATTTTATGCCGTATTTCGGCATGGCGTTCACCATCACCCGGATATGGTCGGTCGCAATCTGATGGCCGAGACCGCGGGAACCGGTATGAACCATTATTACCACCTGGTCTTTGAATAAACCGAACACTTTAGCCGCCGCTTCGTCAAAAATCTCATCCACTCTTTGAATTTCCAAAAAATGATTGCCCGAACCCAAAGTCCCTACTTGAGCCCGACCGCGATTTTTCGCCCGCTCGGAAACCAAAGAAACATCAGCTTGAGGCAATCGGCCATTGGACTCACAGTTTTCTAAGTCCTCTTTTTCGCCGTAGCCCTGTTCCACTATTCTTTGGGCTCCGCCTTCTAAAATTTTTTCAATTTCCCCAACGCTTGATTTAATCTGGCGGCCTTGGCCCAAGCCCGAAGGAACCTCATTCTGGATTTCGGTGGCTAATTTTTCCAAATGCGGCCTGATTTCTTTTTCGGAGTATTCCGAGCGTAGCAACTTCATCCCGCAATTAATGTCGTAACCGACGCCGCCGGGCGAAACAATGCCGTCTTTTATATTCATCGCCGCCACTCCGCCGATGACAAAACCGTAGCCGGTATGAATATCCGGCATCGCCAGCGAGTAATTAACAATGCCCGGCAAGGAAGCCGTATTTATAACCTGGTTAAAAGCGTCCGGCTCTATCTCCTTCAATATCTTTTCCGACGCGTAAATTCTGGCCGGAACCCGCATGTCTTTCCGATAATCTTTCGGAATTTCCCATAAATAATCATTTATCTTTTTAAGATTATTTTTATCCATTTTATTTAACAAAATAATTTTAAATTTTATAATTTTAAATTTTTAATCAATTTTTAATGATTTAATTTTAAAACATTGAGTCATTAAATCATTCATTAGAAATTGGAAATTAGAAATTTATTATATATATATTATACATCGAATAAAATAATCGCTTCCCAGGCGCCGTTTTTGCTCTGGCGGACGCTTAAATCGTGATAAGTCACCGCTTTGATATCTTCGTCGAATCGTTTGATGGGATAACCGCTTATTTCCGCTTTCAAATAAGAAACCCCCTGAATGCCTTTGGGGTGAAAATCAATAAATTTAACCTCCGGATAAATCGCTTGGTTAATCTGGCTTTCTCCCAAAATATCATTGAGAAAATCAACCAATAAAATCTCTCTATCCGCTGATTTTACAATTAATATCTTAGAAATTTTTAAATCTTGACGCTTGACACTTGACGCTTGACACAATATCGCAGCCATCGCCCCAACCGCGTTTTGGTAAAGCCCCTCAATTGTTTTTCCGGAAACTTTTATTTTGATATCCGCTGTATGTTCTAAGATTTTATGTTTCATTCCTGATTATTAATTTTAACAATATCTTCAAGTAATAAAAAGTCCTCCGACTTAAGTCGGAGGACTAAAAAATTTTACCAAAGAAAGCCGAATTGCCTCTTTCGTCCTTTTTTCTTCTTTCTTTATAAAGAAAATTCAGGCATTCGCTGCAAAAACAGTCAGCCGGGACTCGGTGCCAAGAAGAATGTTCTTCTAAAAAAACTCTATGGACATGGAACTTCTTTCCGGTAACCGGGCAAAGTTCAACCAGATTATCAAAACAAAATTTTTTGGTATCCGGTTTAAAGTGGAATTTTCTTGCAAAACGCCATTTCCTTATCAAATCCTTCATTCAACCCTCCCCTTTGAAGCTAATGGGCAGTGTTTTTATACACTGCCCATATATAAAATTAAGGCACTTTAGTAATTGTCAGCATATCCACCCTGATAAACTTTTCCCCTTCTTTTAAATCCTTCTCTAAAAATGGAGGAATTACGATTATCGTACTTTGTTTTTCCGGGCCCATGATTATTATCAAATCAGGCGCAGATGTTTTCGCCACTACTTCATAAACTAGGCCCCGTTTAAGCCTATGAAATGATATTGGTTTTCCTAAAAATTCTGACTCAGCCATCTCGTTCCACCCGATTATAAAAAGGAAAAAACCAATCAGTGAGAAACCCAACAGACAAATCTTAAACAAACTCTCTGGAAAAAATAAACCAAAAAATCCTCCCATAAGAAAAACATATCCAATCAATAATTTAGAAATAAAATATTTATTCTCAACCATTTTTACCCTCCTTTTTTAAAGAGCCGACATCTCCAGTGAGTGAGATGTCTATTCTTTTTGGTTTATATTAGCCACCTCAACTTAAAGATACTGTATTATCAATAATTACCCTTAATTTGTCAATCTTTTAATTTCTTTAATTAGTTCCTCAACTATCTTTTTCTCATCCCAAGGGATTTTTTTGCCATTTTTTGTATGAAGCCATGGCTCGCAGCCCTTGCCGGTTATTATCACGACATCCCCTTTTTTAGCTAAAGAAATCGCTTTTTTAATCGCTCCTTTGCGATCTAATATTTCAAAAACTTTGGAAATTGGAAATTGTCCCGACTTTGTCGAGGACTCTCGACTTTGTCGGAGGAAATTGGAAATTCCAGATTTTATCTGAGATAAAATCTGGCTTGGGTTTTCATCATAAGGGTCTTCGTTGGTTAAAATAATTTCTTCGCAATATTTCCCGGCAATTTCTCCCATTTTCGGCCGTTTCCATTTATCCCGGCCTCCGCCGGCACTACCGAGAACACAAATCATTCTTGAATTAGGAATTATGAATAATGAATTATGAATAGCTTGATAAACTTTTTCCAAAGAATCCGGAGTGTGAGCGTAATCGACGATTACCGTAAATGGCTCTGTTTGGATTATTTCCATTCTTCCGGGAACGCCGGGAAAACTCTCAACCGCTTTTTTGATGATTTCATCGCTTATCCCCTGCGATTGGGCAAAAACGATGGCCGCAGCAATGTTTTCCTGATTAAAATCACCAATTAATGAATTAGGAATTATGAATAATGAATTATGAATTTCGGGCTTGGAATACAAAATAACTTTCCCGCCTTTTGCGGCTTCCGCAAAATACCGGCTGTTGGCGTCATTTTGATTGATAAAAATCAGTTTTTGGCCGGAATTTTTTTGGCCGGCGACATGCTTGAAAAAATCGCCTTTGGCTTTCCGGTAATTTTCAAAACCTTTATGCGCTTCAATATGCTCCGGCGCCAGATTGGTAAACAAAGCCGCGTCCCACTTAATAAAGCGGTGGCGGTGCTGTAAAACCCCCTGCGAAGTTGCTTCAACTAAGGCATATTCACAACCGCCATTAACCGCCTGCCTTAAAAAACTCTGGATAAAAGCCCGGCCCGGCATCGTGTTGCCGAGATAATTTTTCCGGCTCTGCTTGTCGATTTTAATCCGGATTGAAGAAAGCAGGGCGGTTTTTCTCCCGGCCGCTTCCAAAATGGCGTTAATCAGTTCCAAAACCGTTGACTTGCCTTTGGTGCCGGTCACCCCCAGAACAAAAATCCGCCTGGAAGGAAAACCGAAAAATAAGGCCCCAAAAAAAGACCAAAGAAAATGATACCAGGATAAAAATAAAGACATAAAATTTACGATTTCTAATCTCTAATGTTTGCTTAAAAAGCGCAGGGCTTCCCTCAAACGTTCCTCTATTTTTTTAATATCGGCCGGTATTTTGCCCAAAATTTCCCTGACTTGCCTTCGGGAATAACCTAAGCCGACCAAGGCTTCTTCGACTTCGGTATCCAAATCTATTTTCTGGGTCAAAGTTTTGGAAAGTTTCAGCTTAATTTTACTCTTAAGTTCGAGAATTATTCGCTCGGCGGTCTTTTGCCCGATGCCCGAAGCCCGGGTCAGCAAATCCGGCCGGTTTTCAATGATAGCGGCCATAATGTTTTCCAGCTTATCAATGGCCAGAATATTAAGGGCGGATTTTGGGCCGATTCCGGAAATGGAATTAAGCAACCCGAAAAAATTAAGTTCTTCTTCTTTAATAAACCCGTAAAGTTCCGGCCCGATTTCTTCCCGCATATACAAATAGCAGAAAATTTTAGCTTCCGAATCCGCCGCCGGCAATTTATTGATGGCCTCACTGGTTAAATAAACTTTATAGCCGATTCCGTTGTTTTCGACAACGGCGAAATTTTCCCCCCGGCCGACTATTTTCCCCGTTAAATAATGGATCATTTCGTTAATGATATAATAGCATTATATTATCATGCGATTCAAAGCTCCAAAAAACAGCGAAAGATTTTTTTGGACAAACCATGTAAGCGGGAAAATGATGTTTTACGGCCTTTCCGAACAACGGATAAAACGGGCCATATTCAACCCCAGCCGGACCGAAGAAGGCATTGCGCCGGATACCATGGCCTGCATGCAGGTAGCCGGCTCCAAAAAACGCCGTCAGGAAATCTGGGTAATGTACCAGACCGCGAAATCAAACTCAAAAATCAAAAGCTCAAAACTGAAAATAATTTCCGCCTGGCGCTATCCGGGCAAAAGTCCGGCTAAAAATCCCATACCGGCGGAGATACTTGCGGAGATAAAGAATTTAATATAAAATTCTAAAACATTATTAAATAATTTAAAAAGACATGCCCAAAATTAAATCAGCCAAAAAAGCCTTAAGGCAAAGTTTCCGGAGAAAAAAACAGAATATTCAAAGGAAAATCGGCCTTAAAAAATCCATCAAGGCCTTCCATGGATTTTTGAAAGCGGGAAAAATAGAAGAAGCCAAAAAGCAGCTAAGCTTGGTCTATAAATTAGCCGACAAAACCGCCAAAGCCAACACTATCAAGAAAGGCAAAGCCGACCGGATTAAATCACGCCTTAGTCAATTATTGGTTAAAAAACCTTCCTAAATTTTATTACTAAGAGCAAACCAAACTTACCCTCGAAAATCCCGACTTCGTCGAGTCCCGACTCTGTCGTGGATCCTCGATGAAATCGGGAGATCCTCGATTTTATCGGGACCAGAATCCTTTTTCCCCAGCGCGGAAAAAGGTTCTTTGCCCTCGGCCTCGCTCTTCGCCTTCGGCGAAACCCTGCCCGCTTCGGCCTGCGGGATATTTTCTCGGACAAGTTTGGTTTGCTCTCGTTCTTCCCCAAAACCTTTTCTTAGCCAACCTGTTGGAGTAATAGCTAGAAATTACCGAACGAGGAGGAAAGAAGTAGGAAAATGGCGCTGTTTGAATCCCGAAGCGAAGCGGAGGTTGAGTTCGCCATTTTCCGCCAACTTCTAACGACGAGTGAGGATAATTTCTCTATTGCGGAAATGGCTGGCGGGAAAAGGTTTTGGGGGGAAATATCCTCTAATGATGTGAAGCCAAAGCTAAATCAAGTAAAATTTCTTCATAACCGAGCCCTCCGGACTTGACCGAAACATCATAATCCGCCAGCTTCAAAAGCAGGCTGGCCGGCGCTCCATAACTCAACATATTGAAAGCGTAAGCCGCCGGCTCTTTTTGAATTAAAAGCTGTTCCAAGGCCACCATTTTTCTTTTAACCGGGTTATGGCCGGCTAAAATCCTCGCCAAATCAAAAATCTTTTCCTGATAAGAAAAAGTAATCAGCGATTCCAGGTTTTTCACGGAAATCGGCTGAGGAAAACCAGCCAAAGCGATTTTATCCAGTTCATTAATCAGAGCCCACGTGCCGGCATCGGTCTGCTCCTGCCAAGAAATCAGATATTCCCTGGCTTTCAAATCAAGCGCCAGATCGCGTTTTTCCGCTTCTTTTCTGATGAAAAATGCCGATTCTTCGGCGTTTAATTTCTTGAATTCCTGATAATAAACCGGCTTCCGGGCCAAAAAATCCAATTCTTTGCCCGGTTTTTTTTCTTCCGAAATTATCAAAACTATGCTTTCGTCGCTTAAATGTTCCTTTAAAATGGCTTTTATTTCTTTCGGCTCGGCCTCGGAAATGCCGGTAATCAAGGCCATTTTGAAATTATCAAAAAGAGACTGCTGAACCAAAAAATCTTTGAAAGCCGGATAACTTTCCTTATTTTCCGCCAAATCAAAATTCTTGAAATCGAAATTAGGGTGTTTTTGCCGATAAAAAGTCGTCAACTCTTTGACTTTTTGTTGCCGGCGGTAATAATCCGGACCTTGTAAAAAAATAATCATTCAACAGGTTAAATGGAATAAACCCGCGACTTTTTTGTTTTCTTTTTTCAGGGAATTGTAGGTTTTCACGGCGTCCGTTGTCGGCTCAACTATCAATTTGACGCCTTTTGATTCTATTTCACCTCTGGTCTCTTTAGTCACTTGGGCGACGCCGATTTCTCCGGTGCCGACAACGATTACTTCGGGCTTTTGGTCTATAGCTTCTTCAAGGCTTCTTTTGTCAATCTGATGGCTCTGATTTCTCCACCAAAGCTTGGTTTTATCGTCCAGGCCGATTTGGACGTCGTGATTATAAGTTTCGCCGTCAATTTTTATGAAACCAAAAGAATATTCTTCAATCATAATTTTTTCTCTTTATCCCCGTCTTTTAAGGTTTTTTTTACCCACTGAAAGTATTTTCCGTTTGTCTTTCTGACGGGAATTCCGATAACACAGGGAATATCATAGCTGTGATTTTTCGAAAGGAATTTTTCCACTTTTTTGAAATTAATCTTCCGGGTCTTGATAAAAACAGCCGCTTCTTCGCATTTTTCGATTTTCCCCTCTTCCAGATAAACGGAACCAATGGGGAAAATATTGACGCAGGCGGCCAATTTTTCCCGAAGCAGACCCTCGGCTATTTTTTCCGCCTCTTTTTTATCCGAAAATGTCGAATATATGATAATCATTAGGTTTCTTTTTATATTTTAAGTATATCAGAAACGGAGGATGCGGGGCTTTTCTCCCGTGAAATCAATCACTTTGGACGGCCGGTTTTGGGGCAGGTCGCCGGCATCCGCTATCAAATCCGGCTTTATTTTTCTGCGGGCAAATTGCCCCGCAACTTCGCCGATTTTTACCGTGGCTTCCCTGCCCGAAATGTTCGCCGAGGTCTGAGCTAGAGGAAAATCAATTTTTTTGAAAAGCAGGCCTATCAGTTTATAGCCGGAAATTCTTACGCCGATTGTTTTATTTTTAGCCGCCAATCCTTCGGCCAGAGAGCCCTTCGCTTTCAAAACCGCCGTTATTTTCCCCGGCCAGTTTCTTTTTAGGAATTTCTCCGGTTTTCCGCCGATAAAAGCGTATTTTTTCGCCATTTTTATATCTTTGGCAAAAATGGCGAGAGGTTTTGTTTTGGGCCGCTTTTTGATTTTGAAAATTTTTCCGACGGCCTTTTTGTTTCTCGCGTCCGCCAGAAGGCCATAAACGGTATCAGTCGGAAAAACCGCCACCCCGCCTTTTTTGATAGCCCCGGCGATTTTTTTGATAACTTTTTTATCTGGATTTCCGGGATTAATTTTAAGAAACATCTTTTTGTTGAGAACGCGATGTTTTAAGAATCAGTCTGAATAATTTATCAATCATTGTTTTATTCAGTTTAAATTTTTTAGCCAAACTTTTTCTCGCCTTCAATATCTCTTTTTCTCTTTTTCCGTCAAAAACCGGAAGTTTGTTTTTAATAATGATTTTAAAATGGCCATTTTATTTTGTTTTATTTTTAGCGGAAAATTTTGCCTTTCTTGTCTTCAAATATTGCCTATAACGAAACGAGGAAGGCGTCCGATAAGCCGGGTTCCCCGTGCGATTGCCCATTTTGGCGTAGTTTTTCATAAAAATCTTTTAACCAAAACAATATTATAATGAGGAATAGGAAGCTCGCTAAGAAGCTGTTCAACCACGCCGGACGCGGAAATATTGTCGGTCGCATGGATAATGCGGCCGTCGCCTATAAAAATGCCGGCATGCCCGACAAAAATTTTCCTGTCATAAAACAAATCGTGGCGATAATGGCCGCGGACTCCTTCAAAAAATATCACGTCTCCCGGCCTCATTTCATCGCCGGGTTTTCCCGATATCTCTTTCCCGGGGGCGGCGGCCTGGAGTATGGCCGACCTCGGCAATTCCACGCCAGCCCTGCCAAAGATAAACTGGATAAACGAGGAACAATCAAAAGCGCCCTTTTTATCAGCGCCTTTATTAAGATACGCGCCATATTCATACGGCCGGCCAATTAAAGATTTCGCTGTTTCAACCAATTTTTTTATTTTTTCCTCTCTTGGATTTCTATTCCCTTTCATATTTTAAATATTCCCACAATCACTAAAACTTTTCAATTTTAAAAAATCAAAATTTTCCTTTTTTGATTTTTTCGCGGATTTTGGCTATTTCACTGTTAAAAAAATAAAGATTATGAAAAGTCAGCAATCTTAAAGCGGTAATCTCGTTGGCCCGGAAAAGATGAGCCAGGTAATTTCGGCGGTAATCCCGGCAGACAAAACAGGAACATTTTTTATCCAGCGGATTTTTATCTTTCAGGAATTTCGTTTTGGAAAAATCCAGCCTGCCTTCGGAAGCAAAAGCCGCGCCATGGCGGGCGAAACGGGTCGGCACAATACAGTCAAAGGTATCAACTCCGGCTTTAATGATTTTGGCTATGTCTTCCAAACGGCCGATGCCCAGAAGATGCCTCGGCTTTTGCTCGGGCAATTCCCTAATCACCCAGTCAATCATTTCAGTCATTATTTTTTTGTTATTTCCGAACTCCCCGCCGATTCCAAAGCCGTCAAAAGGCAGCGAACCGATAAATTGAGCGCTTTCTTTTCTTAAATCCTTAAATTTCCCTCCCTGGACTATGCCAAACAGCGCTTGCTTTGATTTTTTCGATCTCAGGCAGATTTCCGCCCATCGGTGCGTTTTCAAAAGGGATTTTTTCGTGTAATCGTAATCCGCCATCGGCGAAGTGCACTCGTCAAAAGCAAAAATAATGTCCGCTCCCAGCGCTTCCTGAATTTTTATGGATTCTTTCGGCCCCAGAAATATTTTTTCGCCGTTTAAAGGCGAAGCGAAAAATACGCCGTCTCCGGTAATTTTCAAAAGTTTCGGCTGCTGGCCTTTTTTTATGGAAGAATTGGGTTTCCCCTTGAGAATTTTCCCGGTGCCGAAATCCCTTCCAAACCCCAAACTGAAAACCTGAAACCCGCCGGAATCGGTCATCAACGGTTTCGGCCAATTCATGAATTTATGAAGTCCGCCGGCGGATTTAACGATTTCCTCCCCGGGCTTCAAATGAAGATGAAAAGTGTTGGCAATTAAAATCTGGCTTTGGGTTTGCCCGGCTTCCTCGCTGGTTAGGGTTTTTATCGCCGCCTGGGTGGCCACCGGCACAAGACACGGCGTTTCCACGGCTCCGTGGCTGGTTTTAAGCATTCCCAGCCTGGCCCGGCTGATTTTTGATTCTTTTAGAATCTTAAACTCAATCATTTGTCGCAAACCTCACCGCTTTTTCTATATTTTTAATTGTGCCTTTAATAATTCTGGGATGTTTTATCCCCGATTCGGGAAATTTAATACCGCTGGCCGTACCAATAACAACGACCGAATCTTTTTCTCTAACAATCCCTTTGTTCCTCGCCTGCAAAACCGCATCCAGGGCCACGGCGGTTTGAGGACAAATATTAGCGCCCGCCCCCATAAACAGGGCTCTGGTCCTCTGAATATTCTTTTCGGTTACATCAAAAAACTCAATTCTAAATTTTTTGGCTAATTTTTTGATTCTGGGAAAACTTACCGGGTTTTGAATATTCATCGCCGAAGCAATGGTATTTCGAAAAGAACCGGGTTTATAATCTTGAAATCCGCTCTTGGCCCAACGAACTAAGGTATTAGCGCCTTTGGTTTGAGCGACAATAATACCGGGCAAAGAATTTATCATTTTTCTTTCCCTCATTCGCAAAAGAGAAATCAGCAAAGCGGTTAGATTCCCGCCGTTTCCGCAAGGAATGGCAATCCACTTTGGCGCTTTCCAGTGAAGGTCTTGGCAAATCTCCAAAGCAATTGTTTCCTGACCGACAATCCTGAAATCATTTTTGGAATTCACTAAAACGATTTCCGGGTGTCGGGCGCAATATTTTTGAATCAGCTCCATACAACCGTCAAATCCGGCCGGATGTTTGATGCTCAGGACTATCGCTCCGTGAGCCATCGCCTGAAAGAGCTGTCCTGAAGAAATTTTCTCATAAGGCAAAAAAACAAGGCATTTTAATTTATCCTTGACATAAGCGCTGTAAATAGCCGCTGAAGCCGAAGTATCGCCGGTGCTGGCGCAAGCCACCGAACGAATTTTTAATTCGGGGTAAAATTTCTGCAAACGGACGGATTCGGAAACGGCCACCGACATACCGCGGTCCTTAAAACTCTCCGAAGGCAGTTGACCTTCCATTTTTAGATAAAGATTTTTTAGCCCTATTTTTTGTTTTAACCAATCGGGTATTTCAAAAAGGTCGGTGAAACCCTCCCTTAAAGAAATGACCGATTCTTTGGGAAAACCGGGTAAAATCAAAGGCAGCCACATAAAAACGCCGCTGCCGTTAGGATATTTATCCCGCTCTTTGCCGAATCTGATATTATCAAAAAATAACTGCGCCTGTCGGCCGACGCCAATCTGTTTATCTATCCACTCTTCGTCTCGTTCAATCAAGAGCAAACTATTGCATTTCGGACAGGTGTAGAAAAATCTGTCCGGCTGGAAAACCGAACCGCATTCTATGCACTTATGCCAAAAATAAACCTTTTTCATTTTAAGAGTTGATTCAATTTATCATACCATTGGCAAAACGGGCAATCCTGGGCCGGCGCGGGAATCTTTCCTTCTAAAACTTTAATCGCCTGGAAAATCCGGGGTTCCACGTTGCCGGTATTGGTTTTGACGGTTTCTACGTGGATAACCATCGGGAATCCGTTATGGAGTTTTTCGCCATGGTCGGGATAGAAAAATATCAGATAGCCGATGCCCGCGGTTTTTTTCCCGTTTGATTCCATTAGAAAAGAAAATTCATCCAGCTGGTTCTGATAAGCGGGAAAAATATCTTTTCCCCTGGGGTCGCTGCTCGCCGTTTTGAAATCAACCGGCGCGTATAGGTTTTCCGGCGTAATCAGGCACTCGTCAAGTTTTCCCCAAAATCCGAACTTCTCGTTTATCGGATGGAAATAAACCTCCTGAAAGGGATTCTCCAGCTTCCCTTTAATTTTACCTTCAATCATCGGCGGCAGTTCGCCGGTCGCCCTGAAAATGGAAAAATAGTTTTTGAGAACGATGTCGAACCGGCTGGCCAGCCGGCTGACTATTCCCTCGGGCTGGTAAATGCCGCGGTTGTATCTCAACCAAAAACACCGGGGACAGCGGTATAAAATATCCACCCCTGAATGCGACAACCAAATTTTTCCGTCTCCTTTTTTCATTGATTTTGTTTTCAAGGCTGTAAAATATCCTCGGTGCGGCCGTTAATTGAGATAATAACTTCGTTTACGGCCGGGAACTGCTTCAAGGTTTCGACGATTTGGGCGCGGATGGCCGTCACTCGGCAGGAACCGCCGACCTGAAATTCCAGTTGCTCGTCAAATTCAACTCTGGCTACTCCGTTCTCAATTGTTAATTTCTGGATTTTTACCCCCGGATTAATGCTGGTAAAATAACCCTCTGTTTTTTCCGTATCCGTGGGGCCTTTAAGCAATTCTTCTAAAGCCGCCCGGCCGACTGCGGTAGTTTTTGAAATATCCCTTTCAACCGCGAAAACTTTATTACAGGAAGCTTCCGGATCTAAATTGCCGTTATTGAAATAAATTTTTACTTCGGAAGTTTCCTCGCTTAAAGCCTTAATCAAAACCATCGCGACGGCAATCGCCAAAAAAACTAAAACCGCTCTCACAAAAATTTTATTGGACATAAAATTTATTTCTTCCAATACTTATCGGCTTCTTTTTCCATCTCCGATAATCTCGTGTAATAATCGGCAAATTCATTCAAATGCGCCAAAGCGATTTTCCCGGTCATCAAAGGGTCGTCATTAGTAACGTTGGTTTTTGGGCTCCGGACACCATGTTCCAATTCCACGTCCATCCCCATCCTAAACTGCTCCGCGTCAAATTCCGACCAATTAATGCCCAGCGCCTCGCCTATTTTTTTTGCTTCTTCGGCTGAAAAATGTTTTTCGTTAGCCATTTTTTGAAAAAATCGTATTGCTTAATAATTTTACCAGCCAAATTGAAAAAAGAAAAATTCCTATACCGAAAGCCCACAAAGCAACAACAGAAAATATCGGCTCTTTAAAATCCAGCCAGAGAGAAATCAAATTGTGCAAAATCGTTGCGACAACAGCGGCTGAAATTATAATTACAACTCCAAGTCCTTTCGCGAAAATTCTGACTTTTTTGTAAAGAAAATAAGCCGCGCCCAACGAAGTTAAAAACCAGATTATAAAATAAAGCGTCATTATGCGACTTTATCCGCTTTCTTTTTGGAAAAAACAAAAATATAAAGAATTTCCAATATTGCCATAGTGTTAATAATAAGCAATGCTATAAACCACCACTGTTGGTTGCTCCGGGCCGACTTCCAAAGCGCGAATCCTTTCCACGGCAAAATCCATAAAATAATCAACCAACTAACCCACTGGTTATTGGCTAAAAATTGTCCCATAAATTTATTATTAAAAAATTTTAATTATTAATTTTGACTTTTTATTATTTTTCGTAAGTTTTAAAAACACAGAACTGACCACACATCGAACAATACTTTTCTTCTTTTTTCGGTTCCTTTTTCCTTAACTCGGCAAACTTCCAAGGATCTATGGTATATTTTAGCATTTTTTCCCAATTTACGCTTTGCCTGGCTTTAGCCATCTGGTAATCCCTGTTTGCCGCTTCCTTATTCCCTCTGGCCAAATCAGCGATATGGGCGGCGATTTTGGAAACAATCACCCCTTCCCTGACGTCTTCAATACCGGGCAGACCGATATGCTCTTTTGAAGTGACATAACAGATAAAATCAGCTCCTTTCCAGCCCGCCAAAGCTCCGCCGATAGCGCAAGCCAAGTGATCATAACCGGCCGCGATGTCCGTAGGTAAAGGCCCTAAAACGTAAAACGGCGCCTTTTGGCAATATTTTTTCTCCAATTCAATATTTTTTTCTATTTCATTAAGGGGAATATGCCCCGGGCCTTCAATCATCACTTGCACGCCTTTTACTCTTGCCCTTTGAGCTAACTTCCCCAGAATTTTTAATTCCTGGATTTGGGCTTTGTCGGTGGCATCGGCCAAGCACCCGGGCCTTAAACCGTCGCCCAAACTTAAAGTGACGCCGTATTTTTTAGCGACAGCCAATATCCTGTCAAAATTTTCATAAAGAAAATTTTCTTTTTTATGGTATTTCATCCAGGCCAACAAAAACGAACCGCCGCGGCTCACGCATTTCATCAATCTCTTTTTTACCAAAGGAAGAGTTTTTTGAGTTACGCCGGCGTGAACCGTGGCAAAATCAATCCCGTCTTGCGCCTGTTTTTCAAAAACTTCAAGATACCCGCCTATTGTCATGTTTTCTATTTTTTTGGCTTCTATGGCCGCCTGATAAATAGGAACCGCGCCAAAAGGAACCGGGCAGTTTTTTATCAGCGCCTTTCGAATTTTGTCTAAATCACCGCCGGTGCTTAAATCCATTATTGTGTCCGCGCCCGCTTCCAAGGCCGCCCGCAATTTCTTCAATTCGGTTTTTAAATCGGATTTTATCGGCGAAGTGCCGATATTGGCGTTAACTTTCACTTTCAAACCGGCGCCAATCCCGATTGGTTTCAGATTTTTGTGATTTTTATTGGCGGGGATTACTATTAATCCTTGAGCGATGAGTTTTTTTAATTCTCCGGGTTTAATCTTCTCTTTCTTAGCCACCGCCTGTATTTCTTTGCTAACTT